>JAEIGA010013309.1_pt1 | contig 12519 bp, 9 predicted proteins | sample 9270691 | NCBI WGS metagenome assembly JAEIGA01 (sample SAMN17057246, study PRJNA624740) | gut metagenome | biome: biome; isolation source: fecal sample | host: Bos grunniens | place: China: Xizang | collected 2019 | reverse complement strand
AATAGCAGCTGGCGCTTCGGTTGTAGAAATAATTTGTTTCATATTAATAGTTTTGTTTGATAAACGCTTCACCACATTTAGCATGGCACTCCATTCCACGAAGAACTTCCATTGGATCGTGCCATTGTTGTATCTCATCCATACCTTGACTCAGGTGGCAACGATACGCCTCCACCTTTTTATCATGATGTTCTGTAATATCCACCCACAATGTTGGCGAAAAATTCTGCGTCTGCAATCCAGCCATAACCTCGCCATAATAAAGATCAAAACTATATCCGGTCTGACGCCACGCATCATACACCAAAATAGAACACACACGATGATCGCGATGTGAATCAATAGGCCAATGAGTAATTACCATATCAGGCTTCTCGATTTCAATGATGCTTTTCATCTCAGCATACCGAGATTTATCAACTTCCGCATTCCCATCTATTTGAGTCATAAATATCGAACGTACCCCCATTACTTCACAAGCATTTTTAGCTTCCACTTGTCGAATTGCTCGAGCTTCTTCATGACTTTTCCCAGGGATACCAGCTTCGCCAGAGGTAAGATATACCGAGACCACTTCTGCTCCTAAAGACTTCAATTTTAGCATAGTACCACCACACATTGTCTCCGGATCATCGGGATGAGCGCCCACCACCAATACTTTTTTATACCCTTTTAACCAATGTTCTCCTGCTTGCAAACCCATTGCTAGCCAAAACATGCACACAAAAATAAACAACTTTTTCATAAAATTGCAAATAATAAAACGTGCAAAGGTACTATTTTTTTTCTTTATATGCAAATTTATTGTTACATTTCTTGAAATCTTTTTCTTTGTTAATAAATAGAAATTTAGCATTTGATTCCGTAGATACTGCATTAAGTTCACTAATAAAGTCATATATTTTTCTATATTTTGAACTTTTCGCTTGGTGAAATCACTTTTTTTTACTACCTTTGCACCCGATATAGTTTGGATAATTTTGCACGATTGCAACATATGATTATGAAACGGCTGAAAGTCACACACGTAATATTTCTATTTTTAGCTATAGCTATACCTACTCACGCACAGATTAAAGGAGCTGGAAGTAGTGTCTTCCATTTCTTAAATCTACCGGCTTCATCACGATTAAGCGCATTGGGAGGAGAAAACGTAGCTATCTCGGACGATGATATCAGTATGGCATTCGTCAATCCTGCCCTGCTAACTGCACATACCGACAAGGTATTGCAACTCAACTACGCCTACTATCTCGCAGGCACAATGTTCGGTAGTGCAATGTACGGACATAATTACAAAGATAATTATTTTGCGGCTGCAGTGCATTACCTTGATTACGGGCAAATGCCATATGCTGATGAATATGGAAACCTATTAGGCACCACATTTACTGCCAAAGATATTTGTGTTAATCTTATGTATACAAGACAGTTAGGCCCATTATTCCGCGTAGGAGCCACCGTTAAACCGATCTTTGGGGTATACGAGCGATATACTAGTTTTGCATTGGGAGCTGATATTGGCGGACATTTTCAAACAGCAGATAGTACTTTCCAAATGGGCCTCGCGCTCCGCAATGTAGGTTGGCAACTAAAGGCATTTAGAGAAGAGGATTTCGGGCAGAATACAGAAATGCTACCTCTCAATCTGGAATTGGGCTTGAGTTATCGTCTTAACCATGCTCCACTCCGATTTTCACTAACTGTTCACAATCTACAACACTGGAATTTGGCTCCTGCTGGTGAGGAGGTTAAGTGGTATGATATGCTTTTCCGACATACCATTTGGGCAATTGATATTGTTCCTAAAAGCAACAAATTCTATCTTACCCTGAGCTACAACCATCGTCGTCAAGCAGAAATGAATCTCACAGATGTACGAAGTCTTGCTGGCTTTGCGTTTGGAGCAGGAATGAAGTTGTATAAATTCCGAATTGGTTTCGCTCTAAGTCAGTATACAAAGAGTAATTTCACATATCAGGTGTCGCTTTCAACGGACATCAATAGTTTCCTAAAATAATATGAAAAATATCATCGTAGCCATTGATGGTTATTCTTCTTGTGGCAAATCAACCATAGCTAAAGCGCTTGCTAAATATGCAGGTTATACCTACGTAGATACTGGTGCCATGTATCGTGCTACTGCGCTCTACGCACAACGTCAAGGACTTACTAACAATCTTCTACAAGTATTACCATTGTTGGAGAACATCCAAATAGGATTCACACAAACACCTGATGGGCAACATGTTACGCTCAATGGAGAAGATGTAGAAACGTATATCCGTACTCTAGAGATAGGGAACCTAGCATCGCAAATATCTACCATCAAAGAGGTGCGCGCATTTCTTGTTGCTCAACAACAAGCTATGGGGAACGCCAAAGGTATCGTAATGGACGGACGCGATATTGGCACTGTTGTATTTCCACATGCAGAGCTAAAGTTATTCTTAACGGCATCGCCCGAAGTGCGTGCCGAGCGCCGCTTCAAAGAATTACAAGCTAAAGGTGAGAATCCTATTTTCGAAGATGTCCTGCGCGACACCAATGATCGAGATTATCGTGACACACACCGCACAGAGAGTCCTTTGCGTCAAGCAGAAGATGCAGTAGTTGTAGATAATAGCCATATGACCCGAGAGGAACAAATGCAGCATATTATCAACGTGTTTAATGAACGCTGCGCAACTCGTTAGAGTGTACATATGCAGATTACTATTGACAATAATTCGGGATTTTGTTTCGGGGTGACTACTGCAATTGAAACTGCCGAACGCGAATTACAAAAGGGACCACTCTTTTGTCTGGGAGATATCGTGCACAATGGGCAAGAGGTGGAGCGATTGGACAAACTAGGGCTAGAAACCATTGACTACGACGACTTGCGCACCTTACATAATGTACGCGTGCTTCTACGCGCACACGGAGAGCCACCTTCTACATACCATATCGCCAAGCGCAACAATATTGAGATCATAGATGCTTCGTGTCCAGTAGTTTTGCACTTGCAAAAACGAATTCGCGATACGTATCAAACTCATCATGGCAAGAATACAGGAGCCCAAATTGTGATTTTTGGCAAGAAAGGGCATGCGGAAGTGATTGGTCTTGAGGGACAAACCAACAATACCGCCATTGTCATTGAATCCATCCACGACCTTAGCAAACTGGACTTCTCCCGCCCCATCTACTTATTCTCACAAACCACAAAGTCGGTTGAAGAATTCGAAGCAATAGTCAAGCGTATTGAGAATGAAAGAGCAAATCGCAACGACCAAGTTATCTTCGAATATTACAATTCTATCTGTAAGAATGTAGCCAATCGAGTGAAACGCTTACAGGATTTTGCTCGCAACAATGATATTGTGCTTTTTGTTGGAGGAAAAAAGTCATCCAATGCAAAAGTTTTGTACAATAATTGCTTAGAAGTCAACTCTAGCACGATTTTTGTAAGCGCTGTAGCAGACATCACCGCCGAGATACTTCAGCTCTGCCACAATGCCGAGCATGTGGGTATCTGTGGGGCAACATCCACGCCTAAATGGCTGATGGAAGAGGTGAAACAGTTTATAGTTGATAGTTTATAGTTTAAAGGCAAGGATATATGGAATATAAACCTAAAACAATTGGTGTCCTCACCTCTGGAGGCGATGCACCAGGTATGAATGCAGCATTGCGAGCAGTAACACGAGCTGCAATATCCAACGACATCAAGGTCAAAGCCATTTACCGAGGCTATAAAGGCCTTATTGACGGGGAAGTTAAACCTTTTACTACGCAAGATGTCAGCGGCATCATCTCTCGTGGAGGAACAATTATCAAATCGGCACGCTGCCCTGAATTCCCTACCAAAGAGGGACGTCAACAAGCTTACGAAACAATCAAACGCGAGGAGATTGATGCGTTGATTGTCATTGGTGGTGATGGTACTTTCACAGGTGCTCGCGTGTTTGCTCAAGAATATAATATTCCTGTCATTGGTATTCCTGGTACCATTGACAATGACCTTTGGGGCACAGATGCCACCATTGGCTATGATACAGCTCTAAATACAATCATGCATTGCGTTGATATCCTCCGCGATACAGCCACTAGTCACGAGCGAGTTTTTCTAGTTGAAGTCATGGGACGAGATGCTGGATTCCTCACACTCAATGCGGCTATCGCTGCTGGAGCGGAAGCGGCTATCATCCCTGAACGTGCCACGATTATTGAGCAAATAGAAGCAGCAATAGGACAAGGAAAACGAAAAAGCAAAAACTCCAGTATTGTGCTCGTACAAGAACATGCCATCGCAGGCGGAGCACAAGCGGTTGCGAAGATGATTGAAGAGGTACATCCTGAATTCAGTTCACGCGTGACTATTCTGGGTCACCTGCAACGTGGTGGTTCGCCTACGGCCAACGATCGTATCCTAGCATCACGTATGGGTATTGCTGCCGTACAAGCATTGCTAGAGGACCAACGTAATATCATGGTAGGCGTAAAGAATGGCGAAATTGACTATGTACCACTCAGCAAAGCAATCAAAGAAAAGAAAGACATCAAGGATGATAAATGGAATGCTCTGCAAGTGCTGAGTATCTAATCCCCTACTAGAATCTCCGTTACCACTCCGATACCACTCTGATACTATACGGGTGTTTCCCTATAGGGTGCTAGGTGTTTGTTGCCTTGTAGATAGGTTTTTCGACCTCAATTCAGCTACCCTTAAGCTACCTTTCAGCTACCCTTAAATAATAAAATATCCCCCTATGCCAAGCATAGAGGGATATTCTTTTTAGATAGTATTCTATCTTACGGATTATTCAGCTGGCTCAGCTGGTTCTGCAGGCTCTTCTACCTCAGGAAGTTCACCTGGATAACCTTCTGCCCATTGCCAAGCTTCTGCACCCAATGTCAAACCAGAACCATCAGAGAAGATGATGTTAAGTACATACACATTCGCCTCATTGGTAAAGGTACAATATTGACCATAGTTGATTGGATCCCAATACATGTAGTTGATTGGAGCTGTACCATCTGTAAAGAATGGACCATTGTCTTGAACTGGGAAGAAACCATAGTCAAACATATCCACTGCATTGTAATCCTTATCAAGCAAGAATTGTACGTGCAAACCTGGTTTGGTACATTTAGCACCTTGGGTCACATAATAGTAAGGACTGTTCAAACGATAGAGCAAATTACCATTAGCATCGGTATATTCCTTAGCTTGCTCAATAGGTAGCTTAGCTTGAGCACCACCCCAGAAACCTGATTGGTATACTACAACACCTGAAGGCAACCATGTAAAGTCAACCAATACATTTACAGTCACTGTTGGTTGGCCGTATGCTGTTGCGTATTCCTCTGGAACATCAATTGTCAATGCATAAGACTCACCATAGCCAAGTTTGCAAGTAATCCAAAGAGTATCAACCTCTTGACCTGCTGCAAATGAAACTACTGAATCCATTTCAAAAGCACCTATAGTGTCGTTGGTAAGAATTGTCAAATTAGCAGCTACATCTGTTACGTTACGACCAATTACTACTGGGAAAGCAGAGTTCAATTCTGTAAATTGATAAGAGGTCACAGTTGTATTGTAGATATACGCTTGAATCTCATTGGTCTCTGGTTGTGCTGGCTCATATACTGGTGCGTTCTCGTTACAAGCAGCGAAGAACATACCTACAGCCATCAAACCTGCCAAGATAATTTTATTTGTTTTCATATCTTTTCTTGTTTTATTCGGTTAATAAATCACCCTTCAATTATTTGAATGGATCACCAACTGGGTTGTTATCAGCTTCGCTAATACCGTCGTTGTTTTGGATCTCGCGATCAGGCAAAGTCCAGATACGGCAGTCATGATCAGCTGGTACATCCACAATCCATGCTGCTGGCCAGTTTGTGCTAGTGGTACGGATAATAGGTTTCTCAAGACGGTTCAAATCAAACCAAGAGAATCCTTCACCCCACAACTCAATACGACGTTGCATCCAAATTGCATCAACGATATCACCTACGCATGTATATTCTGGGTTACGATTAGCTTTTACCCAACCTTCGAGCAATGCTTTTGCCTCGGCCTCTTTGCCTGAACGTGCAAGACCCTCAGCTTGAACGAGAATCATCTCCTCGTAACGCATCAAAGTCCAGTCTGCGTCAGCCACCAAGTTGGTCATGTTATCATTAGGTACACCAAACTTAACGTTTGCATATTGCATACCATCCTCAATAACTGCAGCCCAAGGAGCATAAGCAGCGTTGTTGGTAATAAGTGGAGACTCCAAGTTCTCGTTCAACCACCAACCTTTACGAACGTCGGTTGCAGGAATTTGCTCATACAAGCTGCTGCAGATGCTACGATATGTACCTACACCGGTATAACCATCAGTATAGAGTGAAGACATGTGTGAAGGCCAGTTGATAATACCTGTTTGCACGATGTCATTGCTCTCAACGATCATATTTGCCCAAATTACTGAGCCGTGCTCAGCATGGCAGAAAGTTGGTTTAGAAACATCCTCTTTAGTATAAGGAGTAGCGCCAGAAACCTTGATAGCATTAGCTGCATCTTCTGCTGCCTCTGCATAGTTACCAAGCAACATATTAGCGCGAGCACGGAGACCATAAGCTACAGCTTGGTCAGCAGCACCCTTATCAGCACGTTTCCAACCCTCCAATGCAGCAACTGCATAGTTGAGGTCTGCCATTACGAAGTCATATACCTCTTGTAGGGAAGCACGTGGATTGTTAGCTTGTTGCTCTGCTGTAAGCTTCTCGTGTACGATTGGCACACAAGGTTTGTTCTTATTCTCCTCGTTGTAGGTGAATTGATAGAGCTGAGCCATGGTAGTATAGCAGTATGCACGTACGGCACGAGCTTGACCAAGGTTAGCCTTCAATGTCTCATCCTCTGTATTCTCATCAATGGAAGCACATACGTTGTTACAAGCTTTGATAGTCTTGTAGTAAGTGTTCCATACCAAGAGGTTAACTGCTGCATTGTAGTTACGAGCATAGAAATCTGCATAACCAAACCAGTTGTAACCAGTGTTAGGACCAATCCAGTCTTGACCCTCAGACTCAAGCAACATCAAACATGCTGCTACACCGAAGTCATTGTGGTTAGATGTTCCACCTGCATAGAGCTCAATCATTTGCGCATAGATTGCGGCAATATCAGCAGCTGCATTAGCAGGAAGTTTGTCATAAGCATCTTGCTTGAGCTCATCAGTCTTTGTTGCACCTTCTGGTTGAAGATCCATCATACCCTCGCAAGCTGTCAAGCTAACGCATGCAGCTACTGCAAGGAATAAATACTTAGATATCGTTTTCATAATTGTTATTCTCATTTATGTGTTAAACATTAGAATGTAATACTGATACCACCAGAGATAGAACGGATAGGTGAGTAGGTTGCAGAGTTAGAGCTTGTGTAACCTTGACGTGGGTCAAGACCTTGACGAGCAGAAACCAATGCAATATTATCAGCTACACCATAAACACGGAGTTTCTCGATGTGCAATTTCTTAGTCAACTTGCTTGGCAAAGTATAACCAATGGTGATATTTTGCAAGCTGAGGTAGTTAGAAGAAACCAAGAAACGATCAGATACAGAAGTTGTGTATTGGTCTTTCACGTTTACACGAGGAACATCAGTGTCAGTGTTCTCAGGGGTCCAAGAGTTGAGAATATCAGCGTGCCAGTTGCGACCTGCGTTGCTATAACCAGTGTGCATCAAAGCAGCATATGCATTATCATAAATCTTACCACCCAATTGATAAGCGCAAGCTACGCTCAAATCAACACCATATACATTCAAAGTAGTTCCGAAACCACCATATACCTTAGGAAGAAGGTCGCCTTGTGCATATTGAGTAGCTTCAGACCAGTTCTCGGTTTTAACTTTCTCAACTACGCCAGTAGGCTCACCAGTTGTTTCATCAACAACCTCTTGATCCATCCACCATTGTGCAGCACCTGTCTCAGGATTTACACCTGCGTACTCGCGGATATAGAATTGGTTGAGGTTCTCACCCTCACGATAGATATAGCTACCGCTAATCCACTCGCCATTCAATGACTCATCAAGTTTCAAGATTTTGTTCTTGTTGTAAGATGCGTTAGCATAGATGTTCCAAGTAACGTTCTTAGTCTTAACAACATCACCATTCAACTCAATTTCTACACCGGCGTTAGAGATAGAACCAACGTTGATTGGGAGGTTAGAGTAACCGAGTGATGGAGATACAGGCTTGTAGTAAAGCATGTCCTCTGTACGACGCCAGTAACCCTCGATAGTACCATTCAAGCGCTCACCCAAGAAGCTGAAGTCAACACCACCATTGAGGTTGTAAGAAGTCTCCCAAGTAATATCTGCGTTACCTTTGTATGCCAAAGTGGTAGCAAATGCACCATTATTCTCTGACAAGGTATATTGGTCAGCATATGGATGATAGTTAATACCACCGCCAGGAGTAAGAAGGTTATCGTTACCTTGCGCACCGTAGCTAATCTTCACTTTCAAGAGATCTACTTGCTCAGCAGCATCCATAAATGCCTCAGACTTGATATCCCAAGCTGCACCTACAGACCAGAAGTTACCCCAACGGCGACCTGGTGCAAAGCGAGAAGAACCATCACGACGATAAGAAGCTGACAAGTAGTACTTGTTATCATAGTCATACTTAGCTTGTGCCAAGATACCTTGGGTAGCATAGTAGTCAGTTGCAGAACCTGTAGAAGGTTGGAGAATTGCGTTGCTCAACTCAGCAATGTCAGGGTTGAACAACTTAGTTTGTGTACCCCATACATATGAGCTATTATATTGATAGCTTTCATAACCAGCCAAGAGGTCAACAGTATGAGCACCGAAGTCCTTCTCATAGGTCAACATGTATTGTTGGTTGATAGTAAACATACGATCTGCCTCAACAGACGCTTGACCACCCATAGCAGCGAATTGGCCATAGTATGGGTTCAAAGTTTGTTGGAAACGAGTACCGAAGTATGCCAAACCTACCTTTGCAGTAGCTTTCAAACCATCATACAACTCTGCTGTAGCGAAGAAGTTACCAGTGAACATATCGTTCTTGCTCAAGCTCTTATCCAAAGCGATAGCAGAAGCTGGGTTAGATTGGTTCATGAACGCACGTACAAAATTAGCCTCTTTTGCATCTCCATAGTCATACATAGTATAACCATTGTTATCAACCATGATATTACCCTCTGCATCACGGATATAAAGAGGATAGATAGGAGCCATAAAGTTACTGAGGAAGAACAAGTTACCAGATGAACTAGCATCATCTAGGGTCTGGTCACGTGGAGCACGTTGGTCTGCATGAGAATAGCTCATGTTGGTACCAATCTTCAACCACTTCTTAGCTTGATAATCAACAGCTACACGAGATGTAAAACGCTTGTAATCAGAGTTCTCCATCAAACCAGAATCATCCAAGTAAGAGAATGATGCATAGTAGTTGAACTTATCGCTAGAACCTGAAACATTCAAGTTGTACTCTTGACGGAGGTTACCCTTGTTGAACAACTCATTGAACCAGTTATCTGGAGTATAGTAGTGCTCACCATCGTTGTAACCAAGTACAGCGTGAGGATTGAGCTTACCATTGGTACCAATCAATGTTTGACCAGTAGGGATAGTATAAACGAGATAACCAAGACCACCGTTGTTGTGATCCAAGAGGTTAGCATTAGCATATGCATGCGCAGCAGCCTCACCATTAGCGAGTTGGCTCATATACATAGCCTCGTAGAATTTCTCGTAGTACATTGCAGGATCAGTCATTACGTTGTAGTTAGGCAACGCACGTTGGTTAGAACCCCACTTACCTTCAACAGTAATCTTAGCATCCTTGCTAGAACCACGCTTGGTAGTAATAAGTACAACACCGTTAGCACCACGAGCACCATACAACGCGTTACTTGCAGCATCCTTGAGGACAGTAACACTCTCAATATCGCTGTTAGAGATAGTAGCCACCATCGCGTTGTCAGCTGGCATACCATCGATAACATACAATGGTGCATTACTTGAGCTCATAGAACCAATACCACGGATGCGGATAGATGAAATCTCACCTGGCTGACCATTGCTGCTCATGCCTTGTACACCCGCTACAGAACCTGCCAAAGTGTTGGTTACGTTGCTTGATTGACGTTTTTGGATGTCTTCGCTCTTGACTACAGAAGCAGAACCAGTAAATGATTTCTTAGTAGTGGTACCGAAAGCCACAACCATGACTTCCTCAAGACCAGTAGCAGCTTCTTGCAATTCAACGACCATACCGTCTTTTGCATCCACCTCAACGGTCTTCATACCGATAAAGGAAACCATCAACTTCGCTCCAGGAGCGCATTCTACGGCAAAGTCACCGTCAACATCTGTGATGGAACCTGTAGAGGTACCTTCAACAACAACAGAAGCACCAATAATAGGATCTCCAGTTGCGGCGTCGACTACTTTACCCACAATCGTTTGAGTCTGAGCCCAAACACCGCTGATGCACGCTGTGCATACAGCTAGTAGAAGTAACAATCTCTTCATACCTTTAAAATTTTGATTAATACTAATATATAATTTCAATATATTTTATTTGCAACACGGCTCTATCCATGTCGATTTTCTATTTTACCTTCGGAAAAAACTGCTATTTTGAAAAAAAATACACCTTATTATATATAATATAGGAAGTTTTCATAAATAGTATTTTTCACACTTTTTTGTATTTAACATATTTTCTTTTCAACAATCATGTTATAAATATGTTTTAAAAATATGTTATAAAACACAAAAATACGCCACAAAGGTACAACTTTTTTTTTGTACCACCAAATATTTTGTTAAAAAAATATGAAAAAAATTACACTTTTACTGTATTTCTTGCTTGCGTGCAACAAAACATGCGTACACAGATAGTAAAAGTGCAAGTAGAAGGAAAGAATCCCAATCGAATTTGAGCGGCAAATGTTCTTCGGTACCTCCATCTTCTTCACTAGGAGGCGCCATGGTGTTGTGACGATCTCGAATAGTTGGAATATAAGCAGTCTGATCATCAGCCAACTTACCACCTTTTATCGAAGACGCTACAGTTCGAATCACACCATTCGACACTTGAATAGGAGCTGTTTCGTAAGAAGAGTGAGCAGGAACAATCTGATTTTGCACATATGCGCTCGTACTTTTAAATGAAGCAACCGGAATATGGGTCCAACCTCCTGTAGAATAGGATCTCACAGAAGCGGAAGATGTTGTATATATCTGAGCTTGCAACATGGGCAAGCATACCCATGCACATAGCAATAGCAATATTACAAACAGACGTTTCAAAATAGTACCTTATTAACTAACTCAAAATCTTTTACTTACAAACAAACTTACATGCTTGATCATTCAAGCGAATAATATAGACGCCCACAGGAAGATTGGATATCGGATATTGGACATTTTTCATCCCTTCAGGAATCTGACATTGCGCCACACATATGCCACCTAAGCCATAAATTGCCAGCGTGCTATTGGGTTGCACATTTGTAACATACACCATCTTATCAGAGATCCACAACTTAGTTGTTGACAAGTTTTCAATCATTGTTGCCACATCCCCACCCTGCTCTGGAGCATTATCAGGAAGATCTGGAGCAACCAACAATTGGAATCGTAAGTCATTGGTTGACATAGGAGTAGCAGAAAACTGATATTGTCCATTCTCTGTCATTTCAATATATTCGTCCGCTTCCATGTCATATAAATAGAGCGAATCGCCTATCAATGAAGAGAAGGTCATAGTGTATTCCGAATCATCACCAGCTTTGAAGCCGATATACATACCATCCATATTATTGGTTGAGGAAATTTCCATCTTACCAAATGGTTCATTGGTATATATATTCATCAGATTATCAGCCATTTGTTTTGGTGCATCATATCCATTGTCATAGCCGCTAGTGGTGAGTGAATCTTGAATGATATACATACGATCCGCACCGCTATTTTCACTTGTCACCTGTAAACGAACACGCTGAAAATCAGGGTTTTGTTTTTCTGCACTCTCATTACGTCCTGCTATACGCAGTGGTTTATTCATCTGTGCAGTTTGGGTATTGTTCCACACATGTTTCTCATAAGAGAGTTTAATTTCTCCTCCCCCTTCTCCTGCCTTCATGTACACACCTTGCATAGGCGGTACAACAGTCTGCGCTTCATCTCCTAATGCACGAGCTGCCAACACAGGTATAGCATAATAACGCCCTGGCATCACCTCTGCTGTTGATACAGATTCTGTATTATCCTTCCACTGATCATAAGAGCCTGAATTATAGAGATAGAAAGTCCTTGTGACGTTACCCGTAAAATCATCTGGCGTAAATTTGGTAATATCCAATGGTGCCATATAGCTATTTGCCCAGAGGTTATCACCTTGCATACCATCAAAGGTATAAGTTAGTTGAATAGTCTTATCTTCATTGATCAATTGTGGATAGAAGGTGAATTCTGGTTGTGCTTTT
>JAEIGA010013308.1_pt1 | contig 12519 bp, 9 predicted proteins | sample 9270691 | NCBI WGS metagenome assembly JAEIGA01 (sample SAMN17057246, study PRJNA624740) | gut metagenome | biome: biome; isolation source: fecal sample | host: Bos grunniens | place: China: Xizang | collected 2019 | reverse complement strand
TGCCTACCAATGGGCTTTTATCCTTATCGGTGTGGCTGCAGTGGCCGACTTTCTCGACGGCTTCATGGCCCGACTGCTCAAGGCATACTCGGAAGTGGGCAAGGAACTCGACTCGCTATGTGATTTGGTCAGCTTCGGAGTGGCACCTGCCGTGATACTCTATCACGCCATCATCGCTTGTGGCGGAGCTGACTGGGCGGCATGGGCATCGTTGTTAATTCCGGCGGCCGGCGCAATGCGTCTTGCCAAGTTTAATGTCGACCCTCGTCAGCACTCATCATTCATCGGCTTGCCAATCCCTGCCAATGCCATCTTCTGGATCGGTTTCGTGTCGTTCTACTACGAAGTCGGCGGCATACTCAATTGGCTCACACTCATCGCCATTATCGGCATGAGTTGGCTGATGCTCTCATCTATCGACATCTACTCACTTAAATTCAAAAACTACTCTTTCAGAGAGAACTCTCATCGCTACATTCTCATCGTCGCAGCAGTGGCATTCACAGCCATCGGCGGGTTGATGGGCATGGCGATTACGATTCTCTACTATGTGCTTTCGGCCGTCGCAATGAATCTCAGAGCGAAGTCCAAAGCTTAACGATTATCTCACAGACACACTCATATGGGTATTTTAGGTTTCTTATTCACCTCATTCATTATCTGGCTTCTATTCTTGCTGCTTAAAGCCGGGTGGCGCATCTATCGCACCTATAAGAATATCAACAACGCTTTCCGTCAAGGTCCTTTCGGACCCCAACAGCAGCGACAAGAGTCGCAAGACGAATCCCGAGGCTCAAGCGGCTCATCGTGGTTCACATGGGGCAAGCGTCAGAGCAGTCAAAAATCGAAAGGTTCGAAGAAGATTATCCCTGAAGACTATGGCGAATACGTAGACTTCACCGAGTCGAAATCATCTGAGCCGACCGAAGTTCAACGCCCTGAGTCGACCGACCGCTACAAAAAGGAAAGCCAGATCGAAGATGCCGAATGGGAAGAGATAAAGTAGTCGCAGCAAAGTCAAAGACTCTCTATGTCAGCGACCTCGACGGCACGCTCCTCGGCGAAGGCTCACGACTGAGTCGCCGCTCTGCAGAGATGCTCAACGAGGCAATCGCCTTGGGAGCTCAATTCACCATAGCGACAGCTCGCACTCCCGCCACCATCGCCACTCTCTTAAAAGATGTCGACATGCGACTCCCTGCCATAGCCATGACCGGCGCTGTGCGTTGGGACTTCCGCAGTCACGACTATAGCCTTCCGCAATTCATCGACACCGACAAAGTGCATCAGTTGCTTGAGGTCTACCGCCGTCACTCGTTGCCGGTGTTTCACTACAGTCTGGGCGACAACCGTGTCGAAGTGCGACACATCGGAGCTCTCAGCGACATCGAGCGACAGTTTGCCGACGATCGCGACGACTCACCCTTCAAGCGTTTCCTCCTCGACCATACGCCGACCGAGGAATCCTTGCGTCGCACCCTGCTCTTCTACTCGATGCAACCGACCGAAATCCACCGCAAAGTCTACGAAGAGATAGCGGCAATCCCGGGAGTCAACCCTGTGTTCTACCACGACATATTCGGCCAAGAGATCGCCCTGCTCGAAGTCTTCTCGGAGCAGACATCCAAAGCACTCGCCCTTCGCAGCCTTGTCGAAGAGGTCGGAGCAGAACGAGTGGTGGTCTTCGGCGATAATGTCAACGACCTGCCGATGATGCAAGAAGCGACACACGCCGTCGCTGTCGGCAATGCCATCGAGCAAGTGCGTCAAGCGGCCGACGAAGTAATCGGCTGCAACACCGACGACTGCGTGGCTGAATGGATATTGCGCGACATCACCGGCACACAATAAAGAGCCACGACACATCGTTTTAGAAGCAATGGCAAACATCTACGACTCTCAACGCATCGGCAAGCTGATATTCATCATAATATCCGCCGTCATCATATCGATATTCCTCATCGTGTCCAACAATCTCATCGAAGAGCTTTCCCACCAGGAACGCATACGCATGGAGATATGGGCCGATGCCACCAAGCGTCTTGCCAATGCCGACGAGAACACCGACTTCGACTATCTGCTTTCCATCATTCAGCGCAACAACTCCATCCCGGTGCTTGTCGAAGACGGCCAAGGCAATATCCTCAACCACCGCAACTTCGACCTCCCGGTCAAAGGGGAAGAAGAGACACTGATTTTCTCCGAACTTTCACCTCAAAATCAGGACTACCTCAACGATAAACTCAAGAGCCTGCGCAACTCTTCCAACATGATTGTCCTCGACATCGATGCCGACAATCGACAATACATCTATTATGAAGACTCCATCGTGCTCACCCGACTGAGCTACTACCCCTACATCCAGCTCGGCGTCATGATAGTCATCGCGCTGATTATATTTTCAGCCATACTCTACACCAAACGCGCGGAGCAAAACCGTGTCTGGGTCGGTCTTTCCAAGGAGACAGCCCACCAACTCGGCACTCCCATCTCGTCGCTGATGGCGTGGACTCAGCTGCTCGAGGCATACGGCGTAGAAAATGATGTGGTCAAAGAGATAGACAAAGATGTGCACCGACTCTCCGTAATCGCCGACCGATTCTCTAAAATCGGTTCCAAACCCGAACTTCAACTCGAATACCTCAACGACACCATCGGTCGATCGCTGGAATATATGCGCTCGCGTGTATCGGGCAAGGTCAATATCATCATGGATCTATCCGACGACGACCATGGCGTGATGCTATCGGTGCCATTGTTTGAATGGGTGATGGAAAACCTCACCAAGAATGCCGTCGATGCAATGGACGGAGCCGGCACCATCACCATCCGCACCCTCGCCGACCACCAACGCGTAGCCATCGAAGTCAGCGACACCGGCAAGGGCATCTTGCGCAAGAATTTCAAGAACGTATTCCACCCCGGATTCACCACCAAGAAACGCGGTTGGGGTCTGGGATTGACACTCGTCAAACGCATCATCGAAGAATACCACGAGGGCAAAATCTTCGTCAAAGAGTCGGAGATCGGACGCGGCACAACCTTCCGCATCGAGCTCCCATCACCCAAAAACGACCGCTGAAAGGCCATCAAAAAAGGACTTCTAAAATCCACAAATCACTACAAAGCAATTTATAGAAACTCCAAAAAAAGAAAAAAATCGGTCATTTCTGTCCGAAACGTGTTGCATATAAGATAAATTCGCTATCTTTGTGGTTCAAAATGTCAAATTATTAAAATCAAACCTCAGAAAATGGGAAAGGTACTTATTATCGGCGCCGGTGGGGTAGGCACAGTCGTAGCCCACAAATGCGCACAAAATCCGGAGGTATTCTCCGAAATCGTCATCGCTTCTCGCACCAAAGAGAAGTGTGACCGTCTCGCTGAGAAAATCGGTGCTAAAAACATCGTGACCGACCAGGTCGACGCGGACTCTGTGGAGCAACTTGTAGAGCTGATGAACCGTCATAAACCGGAGCTCGTAATCAATGTGGCTCTCCCTTATCAGGATTTGACTATCATGGAAGCTTGCCTTCAATGTGGTGTCAACTATCTCGACACAGCCAACTATGAGCCTAAGGACGAAGCGAAGTTCGAATACTCTTGGCAATGGGCCTACCGCGAACGCTTCGAAAAGGCCGGCTTGACTGCAATCCTCGGTTGCGGTTTCGACCCGGGCGTGTCGGCTATCTTCACAGCCTACGCTGCCAAGCACCACTTCTCGGAAATGCACTACCTCGACATCGTAGACTGCAACGCCGGCAACCACGGCAAGGCTTTCGCTACCAACTTCAACCCTGAAATCAACATTCGCGAAATCACTCAGAAGGGTCGCTACTGGCAAGATGGCCAATGGGTAGAAACAGAAAACCTCGAAATCCACCAGCCACTCAACTATCCGGGCATCGGTGAACGCGAGTCTTATCTCCTCTATCACGAAGAGCTTGAGTCACTCGTCATCAACTTCCCTACCATCAAGCGCGCTCGCTTCTGGATGACATTCGGCCAAGAATACCTCACTCACCTTCGCGTGATCGAAAACATCGGTATGGCTCGCATCGACCCTGTGATGTACAACGGCCAGGAAATCGTGCCAATCCAGTTCCTCAAAGCAGTGCTCCCTGACCCGGGTTCACTCGGAGAAAACTACACAGGCGAGACTTCTATCGGTTGCCGCATCAAAGGTCTTAACAAAGAGGGCAAAGAGTCGACCTACTACATCTACAACAACTGCTCACACGAAGAAGCCTACAAGGAAACAGGCGCTCAGGCAGTCAGCTACACCACCGGTGTGCCTGCGATGGTCGGTGCCTACATGTTCATGACAGGCAAGTGGGTTAACCCGGGCGTTCGCAATGTTGAAGAATTCGATCCGGATCCATTCCTCGAAAAGCTTGCAGAGTCAGGTCTTCCTTGGCATGTAATCGTCGACCAAGACCTCGAATTCCGCGACTAAACCACGCTGTCAATCAAGACTATGCAGTCAGCAAAGTCTATAAGCGACTCCCCGACAAAGACCACATAGTCAAGACGATAACACTAAAGAGAGAGATTTCACCACGAAGTCTCTCTTCTTTTTTATACACCCACACACGCTTACGACAACAAAAAGAAAGTTCAAAATCTCAAGCGGTTGCAGAAAAACACCAAAAACTTTGTTTTTTAGATATTTTTTATTAGTTTTGCACCATCAACAGCAATCAAACAAAATCATGAGACTCCACGTAAAATATCACAAACTCTTCAACTCGCTGAAATTCAGTTAGTTTGTATGTGTTTACGCATAAGCATTAAATAACAGCGACATAGTAAACACAGACTTTAGGGAAGTTCTAACAAATTCACATATCACCGCAGAGCAATTGATAAAAATTCCCTTAAACTCCAGTCACAGAATTTTATGGTTATGGGCTTGTTGATGCCCTGAAAGCCGTCCAAAACACACCACGAAAGAAAATATATTATTAACTTATTAAAACGTTATAGCATGAAAAGTATTAACAAAATTATAATATTAGCATACGTTTTGTTGTATTTAGTTTTACCAACGTTTGCTCAAGTTTCAGAAATTACTTTCAGCCCTCAAGAGAAAGAGTTTATTCCACAAATTAAGTGGGATGACAATAAATTGTTTTTGACTCATCCTACCGGGGTCTATTATCAAGACTATTCTTGCGGAGAACTGCCGGAAGATTGGGGGAAATGGTATAATCGATGGGAAATGTTCGGTTTTGCCGGATATGAAATCAACGACTTCGCTATTAATGGAGATAAAATGATAGGCGTTACAAGCAATCCGTATCCCGACGGACACATGTTTGTGCGTAGCCTTGACGGCGGAAAAACGTTTGAAAATTTCACTCCGAAAGAAATTGCTGAATTTGTAGCAGAAGGAACTTATTATAATGTTAAACCTAAATTTCTAATACAAAATCCGATCGATAAGAATGAATTGTTGTTGGGATGTATTTGTATATTCCGAAGCAAGGATTTCGGCGAAACATGGGAACGCTGCAATGACTTCTCGCCTGCATTTGAAACAGCAAAATACCACCCGACCGATCCAAATATTATAATCGTTGGACACCACAGCTGGTATGAATATTTTCCTAATGGCAGCTTCTCTATATCCCGAGACGGAGGGAAAACATTTGATTATATTTTGTATGAAGGAGACGAAATAGTTCAAGCTAAAACGATAGCATTTCATTACTCCAATCCGGATATTATTATTGTGGGAAGTTATCCGTGTGTCATAAGCACAGACAAAGGTCTTACTTGGAATATTATAAAAGATGCTGAAAGATTTAATTTCGATTTTGATACTCGAGGAAGCGACAGATTATATGCATGTGGCAGACAAAACATAAGCTATTCAGATGATTTTGGCAAAACATGGTATGAATTGTGTGAAATCCCATTGTACAGTGACGATGAAATCATAGACTTTGTTCAGCATGAAGGTGTAATCTACACTTACTCAAAGAAAAATAAAGTACATCAGATAGATCTGTCATTGCTTGAAACATCGATTGATGCTCTATCGGCAGAAAATGTGGGTGTTTCTGTCAGCGTTATCGGTAATGACTTGCACATCAAAACACAAACACCTATTTCAAGCGTCGAGGTCTATAATATCAGTGGTATTAAATTGATTTCACAACCATGTGCTATCGGAAACATAGATATTACCTACCTTACGAAAGGTACATACATCGTACGAGTGCAGACAGCCGATGGTCGCTCATTTTCCGCCAAATTCAATAAGTAGCATCACTCGTCATTCCAACTCATCACAGAGGAGTGCCCGTATCGGGGTGCTCCTCTGATACTTTTGAGGGAAATTCTATCAAATTCACACATCAGCGCAAAGCGATTGACAGAAGCCCCCTTTAGGGAAGCTCTAAAAATTCCCGGATTTAGTCGACACCTTGGATTTCGGCTTCTTTCTTTTAGCCAATTTCTTGTCTTCAAAACCCTTCGTTTTGGGAGCTCCAAGAAGGCAAATTTGACACGAGGCAGAAATATTGCCAAGTAATTAAGCGAAAAAGGTTTTGTGAAATCTGAGAAATTAATTATCTTTGCACGTTAATAACGTAAATAACTGAAGATATGAATCTGTTTGATGTTGTGAGCGAGGATATCAAGAAAGCTATGCTCGCCCGAGATAAAGTGAAACTCGAAGCCCTTCGTGGGGTCAAGAAGGAGTTTCTTGAAGCTAAGACAGCACCCGGAGCTAATGGCGAACTCACTGACGAGGTCGCTACAAAGATACTTGTGAAGATGGTGAAGCAACGCAAGGAAAGTGCGCAGATTTATGCCGACAACGGTCGTCAGGAACTTGCCGAAACCGAGCTTGCTCAAGCCAAAACCATCGAAGAATATCTCCCAAAGCAACTCACTGAAGAAGAACTTGAAGCCGAGCTTAAGGCTATCATCGCTGAGACAGGCGCTCAAGGTCCGAAAGAGATGGGCAAAGTGATGGGCGTCGCTTCAAAACGCCTCGCCGGTCGCGCTGAAGGCAAGGCTATCTCTGCCAAGGTCAAAGAGCTTCTCAACTAATCACAGGGAACATCTATCAATTCCCGGAGACATACAAAAACACCGTAACAACAACCAATTGCCCTGACACTACGCCCCACGTGCCGAGCATTAACCAACATATAATCAAATGCTTACACTTCAAAGTATAAAGGCCGATCCCGAATATATCATTGCCCGATTGGCAGTAAAGGGTTGCGATGCACGCGCCCAAATCGAGGAAATCATCCGCATCGACGCTGAACGCCGTCGTCTTCAGACCATCTGCGACACTGAAGCTTCCGAACTCAAGAAGCTATCGTCGCAAATCGCTATGCTCATGAAAGAGGGCAAGCGTGAAGAGTCTGAAGCAGCCAAGGCTAAGGTGACTGAAATCAAAGCTAACGCCAAGACTCTCCAAGAGCAACTCGAAGCTTCCGAACTTCAATTGCGCGACATCCTTCTCTCGCTTCCTAACACTCCATGCGAAGCAGTGCCTGAAGGTCGCACAGCAGAAGACAACGTGGTCGAAAAAGAGGGTGGCGCAATGCCTACACTCGGCGAAGACGCGATGCCTCATTGGGACTTGGCAAAGAAATATGGCATCATCGACTGGGAACTCGGTGTGAAAGTCACCGGCGCAGGCTTCCCATTCTATATCGGCAAGGGTGCTCGTCTTCAACGCGCCTTGATACAGTTCTTCCTCGATGAGGCTTGGAACGCAGGATACATCGAAGTAGAGCCACCATTTGTGGTCAACGAAGCATCAGGCTACGGCACAGGTCAGCTTCCTGACAAGGAAGGCCAGATGTATCACTGTCAGCTCGACAACCTCTACCTTATCCCGACAGCCGAAGTGCCTGTGACCAACATCTATCGCGACGTAATCCTTTCCGACAATGAATTGCCAAAGAAAAACTGTGCATTCTCTGCATGCTGGCGTCGTGAAGCGGGCAGCTACGGCAAAGATGTGCGCGGTCTGAACCGTCTCCACCAGTTTGACAAAGTCGAAATCGTACGCATCGAGAAGCCTGAAAACAGCTATGCAGCACTCGAGGAGATGAAAGACCATGTGCAAGGCTTGCTCGACAAGCTCGGATTGCCTTGGCGCATACTCCGTCTCTGTGGCGGCGACATGAGCTTCACATCGGCCATCACATTCGACTTCGAAGTGTGGAGCGCAGCACAACAACGCTGGCTCGAAGTCAGCTCAGTGAGCAACTTCGAAAGTTATCAAGCCAACCGTCTGAAGTGTCGCTATCGCGGTGAAGACAAGAAAACTCACCTCTGCCACACCCTCAACGGCTCGGCATTGGCATTGCCTCGCATCGTCGCAGCATTGCTCGAAAACAACCAGACTCCGGAAGGCATCGTCATCCCTGAATGCTTGCGCAAGTACACCGGATTTGACATCATCGATTAAATATAGTAACCACGGCTCTCCGACTCTTGTGGTCGGGGAGCAACAAATACATTTTCAACCATGGCAGCATACATAAGCAAAGAGGAAAAGAAAATCCCTATCAATGACCCTTCAGGAAAGTGGAGCGACATGACTCTCCTACCGGAATGGGAAGAAGAATTCTACGATGTCTACACAGCCAAGAAACATGGCAAATGGGTGATGCTCAAGGCATTGAAGAAAGAGTATGCAGACAAGCCCGAGTATCAGAAGATGCTCGAGCGAGAGTTTGACACGCGCTACAACCTGGCACATGCCAACATCGTCATGGTCAACGACTACGAATTGATTCCCGACATCGGCTTGGCTATCATCACCGACGACGTCTACGGCTATTCGCTTCGCCGTCTCATCGATGAAAACAAGGTGACTCCGAGCATCTTGCGTCGCATCGAGACTCAACTTGTCGATGCCATCGACTACATGCAAGAGAATCATATCATCCACCACCCTATCACCCCCGACAAGATTATCTTCACCGACCAGACCGAGAATCTCAAGCTCATCGATGTCGGCTACGACCATAAGGACTTGCTCACACCTCAAGACACAGCGGAAGACATCCTTGCCTATGGCAAAGTGCTCACCGAGGTGCTCAACAACATTCCGGGCAACTACCCTCGCCTCCGCAAGATTGCCAACAAGTGTATCGACCCGGACCCAAAGCGTCGTTATCACTCATTCTCAGAGCTTTACCTCGCTATCGAACGTCGCAGCAGCAGCCAACTCTACGGCTGGCTCATCGCTTTCATCTGCGCAATGGTCGGTCTGCTTGTGTGGCTCACACTCGGCAACTAAACCTAATCCTTATTAACGCTTAAAACAGAAATACACATAGCATGGTAGAAATACGCCAACTCAATCCGACACGCAGCAACTTGAAGAAGTTTGTAGAGTTTCAAATCGACCTCTACAAAGGCAACCCATACTTTATTCCGCCATTGGTGTCGGACGAAATCGCTACTCTCGACTCTAAAGTAAACCCGGCATTCGACCACTGCGAGTCAGCCTATTTCATGGCTTATCGCGACGGAAAAGCAGTCGGTCGCATCGCTGCAATGATTAATAGGCAAGTCAACGAGAAAGAAAATTCTCGCCAAGCACGCTTCGGCTTTGTCGACTTTATCGACGATGCTGAAGTCAGCAAGGCACTCTTTGACGCAGCAGAAAAGTGGGCTAAAGAGAAGGGTATGGACAACATCGTCGGTCCGCTCGGCTTCACCGACCTCGACAACGAGGGTATGCTCATCAACGGCTTCGAAGAGCTCGGCACGATGGCCACTATCTACAACTATCCATACTATCCTGCTCATGTCGAACGCCTCGGCTACGAGAAGGAGGTCGACTGGCACGAATTCCTCATCGAAATCCCTGAACAAATCCCAGATAAGCACAAACGCATCGCTGAGATTGTCAAGAAGAAATTCAATCTTCGCGTGGTGAAATTCACCTCACGCAAGGCGCTTAAAGAGCAATATGGCCAGGCACTTTTCGAACTTATCAACGAAGCCTACGACAACCTCTACGGCTACTCTCGTCTCACAAAGCGTCAGATCGACTATTACATCAAGATATACCTCGGCATGCTCAACCTCGACTTGGTGACACTCATCGTCGACGGCGAAGACCAACTCGTCGGAGTCGGCATCTCTATCCAGTCGATGAGCCGTGCTTTGCAGAAGTCAAAGGGCAAGATGTTCCCATTCGGTTGGTGGCACTTGCTTAAGGGCTTGAAGGGCAAAAACGACCGCGTCGACTTGTTGCTCGTCGCAGTCAAGCCTCAATACATGGGCAAGGGCGTAAATGCACTCCTCTTCACCGACCTCATCCCGGCCTACAATAAGTATGGCTTCAAATGGGCTGAAAGCAACCCTGAATTGGAGTCGAACGCTGCTGTGCAAAATCAGTGGGAAGCATTCCCATATCGCCAGCACCGCAATCGCCGTGCCTTCATCAAACGTCTAAAATTTTAAATTGTTTCATAAAAGTTTATTTTGTGTAGAGGGGGCTCGTGAGAGTCCCCGCACTTTTTCTGCACCACACAGAGACACTGACAAAGTGCATAAAGCAAGCAAAAGCGAGATATTTCTTTGCCAAAATAGCATATTTTTGGTTGTTTCGGACTATTTTTCATTAAATCGACATCATTAGTTGCATACTTTTTAGTAACTTTGGGCACTGCAAAGACTTTGCCGATAATAGACACATTTATTTGCAGACCTATTACATCAGATATCAAATACTAAATTCAAATACCTATGAATAAGAAATTTACTCTATTCGCTCTGTTCGCCTTAGCGGTGACAGCAGCAGTGGCAGGTGTAGCCGGATGGCAACGATTGTCGGCCGAGCAGACACAGTCGCAAATCACTCGTGATGCTTCGCGTCCACAACGCATCAGCCGTGCCGGCTCTGAAAGCCGACCTATGGACGCATGGCAAACTATCAACCCCGCGAAACAATACTCCGAGCAAGAAGGTATCGACATCTACGGCTATTCTTGCAACGATGTCGACTACACGCTCAATGGTCTTATAAGCTTCAACAGCTCATCTCCGGCGCAGATGAGTCGCTTCAATGCTACCCACGATGTGACAGCAGGCGCCTATGGCGGCGATGCTTACTATGTCATGAGCACATTTGAATACTTCTACCCTGGCGCACTCTGCACCGTTGACTTGGCGACAGGCAAGGTCACCGAGGTGGTGAGCTACATCGAAAATCCCGATGTACGCCTTGCTACCGACATGAGCTACGACGTGACCAGCGAGACAATGTACATGATTTTCAATTGCGACAATGACCCTTATAGCACTGCATTCGGCTCAGTCGACCTAAAGACAGGCGAGCAGGTCGTAATCAACCCTAACTTGAATCGCTATGTGCGTGCAATGGCAGTCAGCATTGATGGCATCATCTATGCCATCGACCAAGAGGGTCACCTCCTCACCATCGACAAGAAGACCGGTGAATGCACCGATATCCTTTCGCTCAACTGCGTGCCTTTCTTCCGTCAGACAATGGAATTTGATCGCAACACAGGCGACCTCTATTGGGCTTATCGCGACTCCTACAACTATAGCAGACTCAAGAAAGTAGATATCAACACCGGCACTATCCAAGACCTCGGCACTATCGGCGACGGCAACGAATGCGTGGTCGGTCTCTACATACCTTACGCTCTCTGCGCTGATGGTGCTCCTGCCAAAGTCGACAACTTCAGCATCGCGGCTGCCGACCAAGGCGAATTGTCGGTCGCTATGAGCTGGACTTGCCCTACTCTCACCTATTCGGGTGCAACTCTTGCATCGCTTGACCGCATCGAAATATATCGCAACAATGAGCTCGTCGCATCTCTCGATGACGCTGAGCCCGGCAAGGCAATGAACTATACCGACACTCCTTCAGCAAGTGGCGTTTACGACTATAAAGTGGTGGCAGTCAACGGCGAAGGTGCAGGTGTGGCAGTTTATTCATCTGTCTTTGCAGGTCGTGACCTCCCAAGCGCTGTAAAGTTGACATCAGTGCGCCGAGTAGGCACCACAGGAGTGACTATGCAGTGGGAAGCACCGACTACAGGCATCAACAACGGATACATCGACACCGAGTCATTGCGCTACAAGGTGACTCGCATCTCCGACAATAAAGTGATGGCAGAAAACCTCACTGAGACCACTTTCACCGACAATAGCATCACTCAACTCGACCGCTATCGCTACCAAATCACTGTCAGCAACAACGACGGCGAGGGCGGCTCGACTGCGACAGGCTACATCGTCAACGGTCCGGCACGTTCACTCCCATTGGAAGCCGACTTCACCGACTCAAAAGAGGCCGGCCTTTGGAGCATCGGCGATGCCAATAGCGACGGCGTCTACTGGTTCTGGCAATATAGCGAATACGACGAACGTGGCCTCTATTTCTATCAGACAGAGTGGGAACAAGATGCCGACGACTGGCTCGTGTCGCCATTGACTACATTTGAAAGCGGCAAGACCTACAAGATGGTGGTCGAAGCTATGCCTTCAAGTGCTTAT
>JAEIGA010013307.1_pt1 | contig 12520 bp, 8 predicted proteins | sample 9270691 | NCBI WGS metagenome assembly JAEIGA01 (sample SAMN17057246, study PRJNA624740) | gut metagenome | biome: biome; isolation source: fecal sample | host: Bos grunniens | place: China: Xizang | collected 2019 | reverse complement strand
TGTAGACTTCATCTTCTGTCAACTGAGGTACAATATAAGCCACATCTGCACCATTAGGATTCACTGTGTAATATGGTACAGAACCCCAGAATTTCCATAAGATATGATAATAGAACGCTCTCAGGAAACGTGCCTCATTAATAACTCTTGTCTTATTAGCATCAGACATCCCTTCAATAGCAGCAGTGCGGTTTACTACAATATTACTGCGGTAAACGCCTCTGTAAAGATTTGTCCAAAAACCAACAAGACTCTGCTGAGAGTTTAGATTATAATTAGCCATCAGCTGAAGATGAACAATGTCGCTAGGACCGCTTCCTCCTACTGCATTATAATCATCAGCAAGAATATCAGACATAAACTGATATGGGTGGAATTCCTCATCACAATAATCAAAACCAATAAGTGGCGCATAGGCTGCCATCAAAGCCTTGGTTATATCATATTCAGTTGTATAGCTTGTCTCTTCCGGTACAGTTGTAGTTGGCTCAACCTCCAGGAAGTTCGTGGTGCATGCCGACAACATGACTGCGGCAGCAAAAAGAGGATAAAATATCTTTTTCATGATCATCAGAAGGTTAAATTAACACCAGCAGAGAATGTACGAGCTTGTGGGTATACACCCCTATCGATACCAAGAGAGGTTCCACCAGATGAGATTTCCGGATCGAAGCCATGGTATGAGGTGAGGGTAAACAAGTTCTCCGCACTAAGGTACACGCGGAACTTATTGATAAGGGCCTTACGTGTCAGGTTCTGAGGTACTGTATAACCCAATATAAGCGAACGGCAACGGAGGAAAGAACCGTCATATACCATCAGGTCAGATGAACGCCAGTTCTGATTCTTGCCACCATCCGCTTCTGCAGTAATGCGAGGAAGACGGTTTGAAGTACCTGGACCATTCCAGCGGCCCTCATACAGATGGCTCTGCATATTTACAAGAGGGTAATCTGTACGTCTTGTTGCGTCATAAATGTCATTACCTAGTGTTGCCGAGAAGAGAGCAGAAAGATCAAATCCCTTCCAAGATGCACTGAGATTAAATCCAAATGTCCAGTCAGGCATACCCTTTCCGATCATAGTACGGTCTGCATCATCGATAACACCATCTTCATTGTAGTCTACAAACTTGACATCACCCGCAACTGCGTATGGCTGAAGACGCTCACCCTTTGCATTTCTGTATGCATCCGCTTCACGGTCACTCTGGAATATACCATCTGTCTTCCAACCATAGAAGAATGGGAATGGCAAACCGTTCTCACCTCTTGAAATAGTGCCGAGAGTTCCTAAAACTTCGTCATAGTTCTGATAGCCTGTTTCGTTACCAAGCTTTACCAGGACGTTTTTATTGTAAGAACCATTCAAGCCGATCGAATAATTGAAGTCAGCCACACTATGCTTCCAAGTAAGATCAAACTCAAATCCGGAGTTCCTCATATTTCCAACATTACCCCAAGGCAAGTTGTTACCAACATATGAAGGCAAAGACATTGTCATAAGCATGCCATTAGTGCGCTTGTCATAGTAGTCAAGAGAGAGGGAGAGAGCATTGTCCCAGAATCCGAGATCGAGACCTATGTCTGTCTGAACTGACTCTTCCCATTTGAGCGCAGCATTTGAATATGCCTGAGGCACGAGACCTGGAGCAAGGGCTGTAATTCCGGCAATGCCAAGCATATAACCAGCTGTTCCCTGCATCATAGATGTATATTTGAACGAACCGATATTCTGGTTACCGTTCATACCCCAGCTCGCACGAACTTTAGCTCTGGTGAACCAAGATGGACGTCCTTCCATAAACTTTTCATTAGTAAGGTTCCATCCGGCAGAAATTGAAGGGAAATTAGCCCACTTGTTTTCTGGCGAGAAATTAGATGATCCGTCTCGGCGGAAAGTGAACTCCAACATATATCGTTCGTCGTAGTTGTAGCTCAAACGTCCGAAATATGAAGCAAGGCGACTATACGGGCTTGGAGAACCATATGCGCTACGCATATTAGCATCCTGATCTGTTGCATCCAACCAAGGCTGAGATTCGTTTCTGATCTGATAAGATGTTCCGCTTACGTAATCTCCCCAATGTGAGTATGCACTCTGACCCACAAGAGCATTAAAGTTATGCCCATTACCTACCGTAAACTCATATGAAAGAGTGTTCTCTACCTGCCATGAGAAGTCACGGGTTATAGTTGACCATACAGTAGAACTAGTGCTCTGCTTTGTTGAATTCATGTAGTACGGCAATTCATAGCCATCGTCCTTCGTGAAGTACATGTCAGCACCAACCGAACTTCTAAGTACAAGACCCTTGATGATTTCAAATTCCGCATAACCACCTGCTACAATCTTGTCTGTTGTATAATCATCAACAGGCATATGCAAAAGGGCGAGTGGATTTGTCATTGCGGCATACTGTTCACCTACAATAGAGAACGGACGTCCCTGCGAATCCTTTACAGCTGTCGGATGTTCAGCAAGAAGAAGGTCTGCATCCTTTTCATAGACCGGGAAAATGCCGGGGATAGTAATGGCACTGCCAAGCACAGAGCCACGTTCGCTGTTGGCATTTATCGATTTTGAGTCGTCGTGTGAGTATGTAATATTTGTTCCCAGCCTGAGCTTCCTATAGACATCGGCAGTCTCAGAACGGTCAAAGAGAGTGTAGTTGTTATTTGCTCTGAGAGTGTAGCGACCGTAGTTAGAGTGATTGTAGTTACCTCCTACGATTCCCTCTTGATACAAGTAACTACCTGAAATGAAGTAGTTTGACTTCGCATTGCCTCCCGATATGCTAACCTGATGATCTGTCATCGGCGCATTCTTATTGAACACCTCGTCCTGCCAATCAGTTCCCTTTCCAAAAGAATATGGATCATCATAAGTTGGCTTATTTCCAATATTGGTGTTCATCTCATTGATTGCAAGAGCGTAAGTTGTCGCATCAAGAACACCAAGTTTCTTCCATGGATTAGAAACACCATATGAACCGTTGTATGTCACGGTGGTCTTGCCCTCGCTTCCCTTCTTAGTTGTCACGAGAATTACACCATTAGCACCACGTGAACCATAGATTGCAGCTGAAGCGGCATCCTTGAGAATCTCGATAGACTCCACATCCGAAGGGTTGATATACTCAATACCTCCGGTAACTGGCATTCCATCGACGATATAAAGAGGATTCGAATCATTGATTGTACCGATACCACGTACACGAACCTGTGTTGCAGCACCCGGCTGTCCAGATGAGGCTGTGATGGTAACACCGGAAACCATACCTCTAAGCACGTTATCCACACGTGTTGGAGCGACTGTTGAGAGTTGATCAGACTTAACAGAGCTGATAGCTGCAGTCAAGACTGATTTCTTCTGCACACCATAACCCACAACAACAGACTCATCCAACACAGATATATTCTCTTTAATTACTGTATAATAGTCTGTTGCACGACCTAATGGCAGGGCCGTATCCTCATAACCAAGGCTAACAATAGTTAGCGCCTTTGCATCCTGCGGTACAGTGAGAGTCCATTGTCCAAGCGCATCAGTTGTCGTTGCTACATTTGTTCCTTCAAGCATAACAGCAGCGCCGATAACGGGTTCGCCGTTTGAATCAGCAACAATTCCCGTCAGCTTGCGCTTTGTGCTTTGACTGGGCTGAGTTTCTCGTACTTGTGGACGATAAATTTGAATCTGTTTTCCTGAAATTGTCCACTTGACATCTGTTCCGCCAAATAATTTACCGAGGACCTGATTAACAGTCACATCTTTCATCTGAATGCTGACCTTTCTACTTAAATCAACATCCGAGCTTCTGACAAGCAAACTGCCATCAATCTTTGCACATAGGACATCCAAGATCTCCTTTACTGTGCCATCTTTGGATATCGACAATTTGATATCCCCTGCTTCCTGTGCCCAGGCCGGAGCTAGAGCAAGGAGGAGCCAGCACATGAAAGCTCCAAAGATTTTGGTTAATTTTTGCATATAGTTTTTGTTTTAGTGGTTATTTGCGTGGCTAGTGGGTTATCTCTTTTGGATTGCTATGATGTCATCATTTCTAGTCCATTTATATTTCTTATCAACGTCTATGTATGAAAGGACTTCATCAATCGATAGATTTAACGAGAAATTACCCGTAAAGCGTTCCGTTCCGAAAAGATCGTCTGGGTATACGAAGCGGACTCCATAGTTGCGCTCTACACGCTGTAGTATTTCTGGTATTGATTTATCGGAAAATACAAACTTGCCATTCGTCCATTCAGAAGCAAATGGGTCTGCGCGTTCTATACGGATACTATTTGTATTTCGGGACACAACCGCACAGTTGCCAGGAGTCAAAGTCACCTCTTCAGATATTGTATTCAACACAACAGAACCTTCTATTAGAGAGACTGAAATCTCAGACTCTTCAGCGTAGCTTTGCACGTTGAATGTCGTACCCTTTACTGTCACACATGCATTACCGGCATGAACACGAAACGGTTTCTGTGTATTGTGCGCTACTTCAAAATAACCCTCTCCCTCGAGTGTGACATCTCTAGTCGAACGGCCAAAATGTCTGTTAAATGAGAGAGATGAAGATGCGTTCAAACATACTCTGGTGCCATCTGGTAGAATAGTTTCTGTACCGGTGCCATTCTTAGCAACGACAGTCATGACATCTGATTCACACAAGAAGCATTCAGCATCGTGAAACTTGTGACCTGTATAAAGCGCTGTGCCAAGAAGTGCAATTGCCACAACGCTTGCAGCAACAGCAATGGACTTCCAGAAACGAACTGAAACACGACTGATTCCAATACGTTTCTGTATTGCTATAAAATTCTTGTTTTTAGTACTTTCGAATACTGGAATACATGCTGAAATATACGCCTCTTCCATCTCGCGGAAGCATGAAGCAAATTCAGCATCAGTCTCTAGAAGCGATAAAAGTTCTTCCCTTTCTGAATCGGTGATTTGGTCTGCAAAATATGCAGATATGAGATTTTCGTGTTTTTCGGTCATCGTAAAATTCAATTTTACCCTTATATACACGAAAAATCCGGCTTGCGTTTAAAGCCGGAAACTATTTTTTTAGATTTTCTCGAATTTTATCTAGAGCTATCTTAAGTTGCACTCGGACAGTTGACGGCGTGATACCTAGCTGTTGTGATATTTCATCCGCGCTAAGCCCCTCATTAAAATGAAGATCAAAGACCTCGCCACAACGCTTTGGAAGCTTTGATGAAACCGCTGATATCATAAGAACAAGTTCCTCCACTTCTTGTTCATTATATAAAGCGATATCGGGCAGACGCTCCATAAGCACCAGTGTCATTTCGCTGGCTTTTTTTGTATCTCGAAGATAGTTATAGCAGGCATTACGAACTCCTGATATCAGATATGGAAGCGGCGGATGCTTAAGTTGAGACCTGCGTTCCCAAACGCGAACGAATACATCATTGACCAGTTCCTGAGCCTTGTCAAAATCGTGAATATAACTTACAGCCAATCCGCATAGATATGAGTAGTATGCATCATACAGACTGCGAAAACACTTCAAGTCTGAACGCACAATACCATCTACTATATTTGGAGTTATTTTCTGCATAGGTTAATTTGAAACCACAAAAATATATGTTTTTTGTGAGATACCAAACCAACACTATTCTGTCTTCCGTTCAATAGGCCTTACTTCTTTCCATGTACATTTAGGAATGCCTCCTTTATTCTTTGATGGAACCTTATGATTTGATGTTGATGGAGAAAGGGGGGGGCGGGAAGATTGAAGACAGGTGCGGCAGGGTGTTGGATTAGGATAAAAATCTGTGTAATTTTGCAGAGAATGTCAATATCTTTAAAGGTATGAAACTCAAATTCGGAATCACATCTTTGCTCCTGTGCCTGGGCCTGAGCCTTTCTGCACAGCCACGCCCGGAGTACCCACGTCCTCAATTCGAGAGGGAAACATGGCAGAATCTTAATGGTGAGTGGACTTACGTCCTTGACCCTGTCCAGACAGGACACGAAAGAGAACTCTTTGCAAGCCAGGGATTTGACAGCAGGATCATGGTGCCGTTTGCTCCTGAGAGCAAGCTTTCGGGAGTGGAACACAAGGAATTCATTCCGTCTATCTGGTATCAGCGTGAAATCCAGATCCCTCAGGAATGGTCAGGAAAGGATATCCTTCTCAACTTCGGCGCTGTCTATTACACCTCCGAAATCTACATTGACGGACAGTTCGTGGACAGACATTTCGGCGGATCAGACTCGTTCTCAGTGGACATAACATCATTTGTAACCCCCGGCAAGACGCATTCACTTGTGGTCAATGCCTCAAGCGACCTCAGAGGACGCATGCAGTCAGCAGGAAAACAGTCGCTCCGACATGGCTCCTTCGAGTGTATGTACACCAGAACAACCGGCATCTGGCAGACAGTATGGATGGAAGCCGTCGCTCCGACAGGCATCCAGCGGGTGAAATATGTCACTGACATAGACCGCAGCCTTGTGACGATGGAATTCACAATGCGCCGTGATGCATCCGGAAACGTCCTCACTGTCAAGATAAAGGACGGCGCCAAGGTGATCGCCACCGACACTGCCCCGGTATCATCAGGCTCAGTGGTCGCCCTCCCGGTCAAGAAGGCAAAGCTATGGAGTCCGGATTCTCCGTTCCTTTACGACGTGGAGTTCATCCTCAAGGACAAGGACGGAAAGGTCATCGATCAGGTGTCCTCATATTTCGGAATGCGCAAGATCCATACAGAGGGCAATAAGATATATCTGAACAACCAGCCATATTATCAGCGCCTCGTCCTTGACCAGGGATTCTATCCTGACGGCATATGGACAGCCCCTTCAGATGCTGCGCTCAGGCAGGACATCGAGCTGGCGATGGCAGCCGGCTTCAACGGCGCACGTCTCCACCAGAAGGTGTTTGAGGAGCGCTTCTATTACTGGGCCGACAAGCTGGGCTACCTGACCTGGGGAGAGGCTCCAAGCTGGGGACTTGATGCCAACGATGTCGAGGCCGCACGCAACTTCCTTATGGAGTGGCGCAACCTTGTGGTCCGTGACCTCAATCATCCTTCTATCGTGACATGGACTCCTTTCAATGAGGAATTCTGGCCGGACCAGACTCAATATCCACGTTTCATCACAGACGTATACACCCTCACCAAGCAGCTTGATCCGTCACGTCCTCTCAACACTGTCAGCGGCGGAATACACATCAAGACAGACATCTGGACCGAACACCACTACGAGCAGGATCCTGAAAAGCTCCGCGAGATCATCTACAACGACGGCAAGCTCTTCTCCAAAAGGCCAGATGTGCAGGCCGGACATAGAGGCAATGTCGGCTTCAATCGTCCTGTGCTCGAATCCCCATATACCTTCAAGGAATATGAAGGAGACATTCCTTATATCCTTGATGAGTTCGGTGGCATCAAATGCATGGAGGCAAACCCTGCGGAGAAGGACTCATGGGGTTATGGAAACAGTGCGGTGACGAAGGAAGACTTCTATAAGCGCCTGGAAGGTCAGGTCCGCGCTCTCGTTGAAATGAGCGACCTCATCTGGGGATTCTGCTACACCCAGCTCACCGACGTCGAGCAGGAGCAGAACGGAATCTACTACTACGACCGCGGCACCAAATATGACATGGGCCGCGTCCGCGAAATATTCACAATGCCTGTAAAATAATGATTATGAAGGAGAAAACTTTATTCAAGCTATTGACATTCATTACATTGTCATTCGTCATGACAGGATGTGGCAACACCTGTGCAGACGTGCAGCCGGCAGAAAAGACAAACGGCACTATAGAGACCATCATGGCGCGCCGCAGTATCCGCAAGTACAAGAATACCCCTGTGAGCAGAGACACGCTGAATGTGATTCTCGAATGCGGAATCAATGCACCTAACGGCCAGAACAGACAGTCATGGGAAGTGAGGGTTGTGGACAATCCCGCAACAATGGAGCAGATCAAGGAAATCATGGCACAGGCAAACCCTGACATGAATCCAGAAGGTGTGAAGGGCTGTTTCAGAGATGCTCCTGTGATGATTTTCCTTGCACGTGATCCGTCTTATAAGTTCTCTGCATACGATGTGGGGCTTCTTTCTGAAAACATCATGCTCTCCGCATGGTCTCTCGGAGTCGGTTCTATATGCCTTGGCATGCCTATCCGCTTCATCGCAGACAATGAGGCATGCGCTCCCGTTCTTGACATGCTTGCATTCAGCGAAGGGTATGAATTGTGCTTGTGCATCGGCCTGGGCTATGCAGACGAAGCACCTGAGGCAAAGCCACGCGACATGGGCAAAGTCAAATTTTTAGATTAACATATTATGGAACATTATCTTTGGATTCTTCTGGCCGTTTCAATGGCCGTTTCAGGATTGGGATGGATCTATTTCATCTACTTCTTCAGCATCGGATATGGTTTTGGTGTTTCTGCTCTTGCAGTGACACTGGCTGTTTTATTTAAGGATGTCATCACCGTTCCCACAGCACTTCTGTGCGCCGTGATGTTCATCTTCGGATGTAGACTCGGACTTTATCTCCTTACTCGCGAGAAGAGATCTCCGGAGTACAAGAAGATTCTTTACGGACCTGACGCAGCTAAGAAGAAGCCGTTGTTTGTCGTTATCGTAGTGTGGATTTTCTGCGCACTCCTCTATGTCGGTCAGGTGAGCCCTGTGGCTTTCTTCCTTGCAAACAAGGCTTCCGGACTTCCTGTCAATGAAGTATGGGCATGGGTCGGAGCAGGCCTGATGGCTGTCGGAGTTCTCCTCGAAGCAGTGGCTGATGCACAGAAAAGTGCGGCAAAGAAGATCAACAAGCACAGATTCGTGGACACAGGCGTATACAGACTGGTACGTTGCCCTAACTATCTGGGGGAACTGGTGATCTGGACCGGATCATTCATCGTCTGCATCGGAGCGTGCTGCACATGGTGGCAGTGGCTCATCGCTGCAATCGGATATATCGGAATCGTCTATGTAATGTTCAGCGGAGCCCGCAGACTTGAGATCCGCCAGAACGGAGCCTACGGCAAGGATCCTGAATATCAGGCATACATCAAAAAGACACCTATCCTCCTGCCATTCGTTCCGATCTACAGTGTAGAGAAGCACAAATGGCTTCAGGCCTAAACTAAAATGTGCACGGTGCTCAAAATGCCACCGTGCACATTTTTTATTTTAGAACGGGAAAAGTAACGGAAGTACAAGTACCATCACTACACCCATGATGATCTGAAGCGGAAGACCGACCTTGAGATAGTCATTGAAAGTGTACTGTCCCGCATTCATCACCAGCGCATTAGGCGGAGTAGAGAATGGCGAAGCAAAGCACATGCTGGATGCTACGGCCACAGCAAACATATACGGAACAGGACTTACACCTATTCCTACGGCACATTTCAAGGCAATCGGAGCCATAAGCATGGCTGTAACCGTGTTGCTTATGAAGATGGTCATGACGGAGGTCGCGGCATAAACAATTGCGAGGAGCAGAAGCGGAGAGGAAACTCCCAGACCACTGACCAGCCCTGTGGTAAGCATCTCTGAAACACCTGTCTTTTCCAAAGCTGTGGACATCGGCATCATGGCAGCAAAAAGTACAATTGTCTGCCAGTTGATTGTCTTGTATGCCGCCTCCATACTGCGTACGCAGCCGGTAACGACCATAAGAACAGCAGCGACAAGCACAGCAGTAACCGGTGCTACAGGAATGTCGTCAATCACCATAGCAATGATCATTGCTATCATAATGAGCGCTGCAATCGGAGCCTTGTAATCCAAAGTCACCTTCGCTGCCTCCTGGAGCGGCTCGCCGAGAACCACCCAGTTATCAGACTCCTTCTTCAAGCGCGCAATGTCAGACCAGGCACCCTGCACAAGTAGAATGTCCCCTTCATGCACCTTCTCCTGTCCGAGTTCCTGAAGAATGTAGGACTGTCCCCTTCTGATACCGAGCACATTGACATTGAACTTGCTTCTGAAACCGATTTCAATAATCGTTCTGTTGGTCATGGTCGAAGACGGCATGAACAGAATTTCCGCCACTCCGATATCAAAGAAGTCCAAAGATGGATTTGAAGAACTACCGTCGATCTCATCTGTATGGTTGTCCAGAAGTCTGAGAGCATAGTCTGCGACGAGCTTCTGAACATCTTGCATATGACCGGAAAGATAGAGCACGTCACCCTCCTTGATTACAAGATCCGGAGATGCAAGTTTCTGATTTACTGTGCGTACGAAACGGTTCTGACCGGCACTTCTGCGCAGCTCGAGGACATTGATTTCATACTCACGGTAAATATTAAGATCCGCAAGTGTCTTTCCTACTGCCTTTGAGTCTTCTCCTATAATCTGCACGCGGAAAAGGTTGTCTGTGAGACCATATTCTTTGACAAGCTCCTTCAGGGACTTTCCTGACTTAGCATCATCCTTTGACTTATCCTTCTTGACCAATAATAATTTAGTCAACGGAAGAAGCACGATGATTCCGACGGCAAGTGTTATCAGACCGACAGGAAGGAAAGAGAAGAAGCTCAATGCCTCGAAACCATTCTTTGCAAGTTCGTCGCTTACGATAAGGTTCGGAGGTGTACCGATGAGTGTCATCATACCTCCCATGCTGCTGGCAAAGGCAAGCGGCATGAGTAGACGACGCGAAGACATCCCGGCCGCAGATGCCATACTCACGACGATAGGGAGCATCAAAGCCACTGTTCCTGTGTTACTTACGAACATTCCGATTGCAGCTGTCACTATCATCACGAGAAGGAAAAGGCGAAGCTGGCTCTTACCGGCAAGCACCATCACCTTGCTGCCGATCATCTTAGCCAGACCGGTCTGGAATATACCACCTCCTACTATGAACAGTCCCACCATCATTATGACGGTGGTGTTTGAGAATCCGGCAAGACCTTCCGCCGGAGTCAGAATCTGCGAGAGCAGCAGCGCAAGAAGTGCGCAGATGGCCACCAGATCAGATCTGACTTTGCCGCTGACAAATAAAATCGCGGCAACCAATAAAATTATAAGTGTTGTTATCATATTCGTGTTTCAAAAAAGGGCGGCAAAGATAAGAAAATTAAAGTTTCACAGGTACACTAAATGAATTTTTCACCTCTCCGATCACGAATACACTATGAAGAGAACCGATACAATCCAGATCGCCAAGTGTTCCTAGAACTAAATTCTGATAATCCTGCATGTTGCGTGCATAAATCTTAAGCTGATAGTCATATTCGCCAGAAGTGTTGAAGCATTCGACCACCTCATCTATCACCGCTATCACTGAGGTGAACTGCTGGCTGTATTCCTTGCTGTGGTGCTTCAGACGGACGTTGCACAGGACCATGATGTCGTTGCCTGTCTTGATTGGGTCAACAACAGCAACATACCTTCGTATATATCCCTCACGCTCAAGCCTTTTCTGCCGCTCAAAGACCGGAGAAGGAGACAAATTGACCTTTGCGGCCAGTTCCTTTGTAGTAAGGTTTGCATCTTTCTGCAGTTCGCGCAGAATAAGAATGTCAATTCTGTCCAACGTTTCCATATTTTAAAGAATATTATTCTAATTTAGTGCTCATATGGAGCAAATTTAGAATATTTTTCTGAATTTATCAGAACAGTTGCACATATTCTTCCATTATACCATCTTTGTAATATCAGAAACAGAGAAATACACTATCTTTGCATGTTTTTTAGCAAGATATAATCTTTGATTATATGATCAGAAAGGAATACATACACAACGATATATTTGAATTTGAGGCTGGCGGAAGCATCAGAGATCTGAAGGTGGTGTACCACTGTTCGGAGCGCGAGTGGCAGGCCGGCGATGACCGCAAGGTCATCTGGATATGCCATGCACTCACAGCAAACTCTGATGCCCAGGACTGGTGGCCGGAGCTTGTGGGACCGGGCCGGCTGTTCGACACAGAAAAATATTTTGTGGTGTGCGCCAACATGCTGGGTTCGGCATACGGATCGTCAGGTCCGGCGACCGAGAACCCGGCAACCGGCAAGCCCTACTATTTTGACTTCCCTGCCGTAACTGTCCGTGATATTGTCCGTGCGAACGACCTTGTACGCAGACATCTCGGCATCGAGCATATCGACCTCATGGTCGGAGGATCAATCGGAGGATTCCAGTCGGTGGAGTGGTCGATCATGGAGCCGGAGGTGATCAGGACAGCTGTCTACATTGCATGCGGCGCAAGGGTGACTCCATGGCTTACGGCATACAACGAGTCGATGAAGATGGCGCTGGAGACAGACCCGACATTCCGCGAATGCGCCTCGCTCAAAGGTGGAGCGACCGGCCTCAGATGCGCACGAAGCATTGCCCTCATCTCATACAGGAGCTACGAGGGATACAACGCGACCCAGTGGGAGAAGGAAGAAGACTGTATGTTTGCAGACAGGGCCGGCTCATATCAGAGATACCAGGGCAAGAAGCTTTCAGACAGATTCGACGCTTACTCATACTATTATCTCTGCGGCTCGGT
>JAEIGA010013306.1_pt1 | contig 12521 bp, 8 predicted proteins | sample 9270691 | NCBI WGS metagenome assembly JAEIGA01 (sample SAMN17057246, study PRJNA624740) | gut metagenome | biome: biome; isolation source: fecal sample | host: Bos grunniens | place: China: Xizang | collected 2019 | reverse complement strand
ATATCCTCGTTCGTCAGAGAGGTACTGTACACAATCCAGGTCTGAACGTCGGTATCGGTAAGGATCACACTCTTTACGCTCTTATCGACGGTCGTGTTAGCTTCCGCAAGAAGGCTGACAACAAATCTTATGTTTCGGTACTCCCTTTTGAGAACTAAGACTCGGGATTTATAGACAAGAATTTATTGAGGACTGTTGACCCGAGTAGGGTTCAGTCCTCTTTTTTTACTAAAAACAATATTATGCTCACACTCAAATTACTTCGCGAGAATCCGGAATTTGTGATTACAAAGCTCGCAAGAAAGAATTTTGACGCAAAAGAGATCGTTGAGAAGATTAACGAACTCGACCAGAACAGAAGAGCTCTCCAGCTTGAGCTCGATACATGCCTTGCAGAGCAGAAAAAGAAGGCTGCCGAGATCGGTGGTCTCATGAAGCAGGGCAAGAAAGAAGAAGCAGAAGCAGTAAAGGCTGAAGTGGCTTCACTCAAGGCGCGCTCTGCTGAGATTGAAAGAAAGTCCGAGGAGAATAATACTGAGCTTAACTCTCAGCTTGTCCTCCTTCCAAATATTCCATGCGACATGGTACCTGAAGGAAAGGGTGCCGATGACAATGTCGTTGTAAAGACAGGTAACGAGATTCCTGAGCTTGGTGAGAATGCACTCCCACACTGGGAGCTTGCAAAGAAGTACGATATCATAGATTTCGACCTCGGCGTAAAGCTTACTGGAGCTGGATTCCCTGTGTACAAGGGTAAGGGTGCAAGACTTCAGAGAGCTCTCATCAACTATTTCCTTGACATCAACACTGCAGCAGGTTATCTTGAGGTAGAGCCACCTATCATGGTGAACGAGGCTTCTGGTTTCGGTACAGGTCAGCTTCCTGACAAGGAAGGCCAGATGTATCATGCAACAGCTGACAACTTCTATATGGTTCCTACAGCAGAGGTGCCTGTGACAAACATTTTCAGAGATGTTATTCTCGGTAATAACGAGTTCCCTGTGAAGATGACTGCCTACACTCCATGCTTCCGTCGTGAGGCTGGTTCGTATGGTAAGGATGTACGTGGACTCAACCGTCTTCATCAGTTCGACAAGGTAGAGATCGTACGCGTTGAGAAGCCAGAGGAGTCGTATGCTGCTCTCGACGAGATGATCGCTCACGTCGAGAACATTGTGAAGTCTCTTGGTCTTCCATACCGTATCCTTCGTCTCTGCGGTGGTGATATGAGCTTTACTTCTGCCATCACTTACGATTTCGAGGTTTACTCTGCAGCACAGGGCAGATGGCTTGAGATCTCATCTGTTTCAAACTTTGAATCATATCAGGCTAACCGTTTGAAACTCAGATATAAGGATGCTGACGGCAAGACTCAGCTCGCCCATACTCTCAACGGTAGTTCGCTTGCACTTCCACGTGTGGTTGCAGCTCTTCTCGAGAACAACCAGAAGGATGGCCGTATCGAGATTCCGGAGGCGCTCCGTACTTATACAGGATTCGACTACATTGACTAAGTCAAAAACAATATTAGGCATCGATCCCGGAACCAATATTCTTGGTTTCGGGATTATCCATGTTGACTCAAAAGGTCCCCATTATGTGGATATGGGAGTGTTTGACCTCCGCAAGATCAAGGACCCTTTTGAAAAGCTGGCGAATATTTTCGCAGGAGTCACCGAACTTATTGAAGAACATCATCCTGACGAACTAGCCGTTGAGTCTCCGTTCTACGGAAAGAATGCTCAGGTTATCCTTAAACTGGGCCGTGCGCAGGGCGCTGCTCTGACTGCTGCAGTCATGAAGGGAATCCCAGTTGCCGAGTATGCCCCTAGGAAGGCCAAAATCGCCATCTGTGGCAATGGAGCTGCTTCTAAGGAACAGGTAGCGATGATGATTCAGAAGACTTTGAAAGTGGACTTGGACCCCAAATATCTTGATGCGACAGACGCGCTTGCCATTGCGCTTTGTCACCATTATCAGATAAGTAATCCTCTTGCCGGAATCGGAGGTAAGGCAGACTGGAAGAAATTTATCGAGAATAATCCGGAAAGGATAAAAAAGTAACATTTTAAATGCCATTTTTTAAACTTTTGTAATACAAAGTTGTCTAAATGCGCAGTTGAGGTTGATCGATAGGTCAGCCTTGTTTTATGGAAGAAGTATATAAACTAAATTTATTCATGAAAAAAAGCAATTTGTCTTTCTTACTTAAGACTGTTTTCATCACAGTTTTTACTCTGATCGGCTTTTCTGCCTATGCTCAGAATTCATTTGAAGTAAAGGTAAAGTTCGTTGACACCAACACAAATGAAGCTGTTGCCGGTGCGACTGCTTCCCTTACTGTAAAGGGAGAGGAAAAGCCTGCAAAATACTCATTGACCGATGAGAACGGTGCTGCAGAGTTTACAAAGGTAAAGAAGGGTACGTACATCTACAAAGCAGAGATCATGGGTTACAAGACCTATGAGAAGGAAGTGGTTATCGAGAAGAATATCGACCTCGGTACCATAAAGTTGGAGGAGGATATTGAAGTGCTCGACGCTGCAAAGGTGACAGATGTCGGAAACCCTATCATTGTAAAGAAAGATACAATCGAATATAATGCTTCTTCTTTCAAGACTTCTGAGAATGATATGCTTGAGGATCTCCTCAAGAAACTCCCGGGAGTCGAGGTTGGAACTGACGGATCAATCACTGCCAATGGTGAGACTATCTCAAAGATCACCATCGACGGAAAGACCTTCTTCCTTGACGACCCTCAGCTTGCTACAAAGAACCTTCCTGCAAAGATGATCGAGAAGGTGAAGGTAGTCGAGAGAATGTCAGAACAGTCACGATTCACAGGTATCGATGACGGTAATCATGAGCACATCATCGATCTTTCTGTCCAGAAAGGTATGATGAACGGATGGTTCGGTAACCTCATGGCAGGTGGCGGACACGACGTTCCTGAAGCCGGATACTATAATGATGAGCACACTTTCTGGAATGAAGGATGGCGCTATCAGGGTAATGGTATGATCGGTAAATTCCAGGAAAATAGCCAGATAAGTATCATTCTGAATGCCAACAATACCAACAACCAAGGTGCTACAAACATGGCCGGTGCCATGATGGGCGGTATGATGGGTGGTATGCGTGGAGGCCGTGGTGGCGGCGGAAGCGGCGAGACAAGCTCATGGATGACAGGTCTCAACGGTTCATTCGATCTTTTTGACGGTGATATGGAACTTGCTGGAAACTATGTATACAACGGTTCTTCTTCACGAGTTAAGGATGAAAGTTCTAAAATTACATATTTGGAGAACGGCAGCCGTCTTCTCAGCGATGATAACGGTATTAGCCAGAACAGCACTCAGGGTCATCGTTTCGGTATCCGTATGGACCACAAGTTCTCTGAGACCACTTCGCTCCTTTTTGAACCACAGATCAACTTCGGTTCAGGTACAACATCTGATTTCTCAGACTTCGCTACCAGAACAGCAATGGGTGCAGATACCACTTATACCAATAAGGGTTTCACAAGCAATAATGGTAACAACAATAACTGGACAACAAGCGGCCGTCTCCTCTTGAGACAGCGTCTGGGCAAGCCAGGTAGAACAATGTCGTTGAATGCCAACTACAACTTCAGCAATAACGACATGATCAGCTACAACAGGTCTGTTACCATGACTAAGTTCGATCAGGATGGCAATCCTATTCTTGATCCTTCGAAGGACATCATCAATCAGATGTATGATCAGAACTCGAAGAGTGCATCGTTGACTGGTCGCTTCGTATATACTGAGCCTCTCGCTACAAATCTCTACCTTGAAGGTAGCTACCAGTACTCATGGAGCCAGAGCAAGAGTGTGAAGGATGCTTTCAATGCGCTCAACAGCACAGTGGAGGGTACAAATGTAAACCAGTCAGGTTATGATATGGCCCATCCGGATCCTATCTATTCAAGCAAGATTACCAATAAGAATATCCGTCATCAGGCAGGCGTGACGCTCAGCTATCAGAATGACAAACTTAATGCTCAGGTGGGTATGCGTGCATTGCCTCAGCGCACAATCAATGAGACAAACGGTGAGTCATATGACAATTCAGTAACCAACTGGTCGCCTACAGCACGAGTAAGATATCAGTTCACAGACTATGTCAATCTCGATGCGAACTATAGCGGAAGCTCATCGCAGCCATCCACTTCACAGCTCATGGCAGTGCCTGACAACACCAATCCTCTTAACATTTCACTCGGTAACCCTAATCTTCAGCCTTACTTCAACCATAACGCTCGTCTCGGTTTCGGTTACACAAACAGAGAGACATTCACATCTCTCCGTGCAAGTTTCAGCGGTGGAATGGTTCAGGGAGCCATCACAAACGCACAGTGGTATGACAATGCCGGTGTTCAGTACTCAATCCCTGTAAATGGTCCGGGAACAGGTAATGTAAGCGGATCGCTCATGTTGAATACTCCACTTGGAAACTCGAACTTCTCTATCATGTCGAATACAAGTGCCCGTTACAATGAGTCAACTTCTTACATCGGTTCTGGTACTCTCGATTCTGGTAAGTATTATGATCCGGCTCATCCTGATGAGTTCAATCATGATGCATTCCATGAAGATTTTGATGGTCTTATTTCATCAGGAGCATTGGTTGTCAACAAGACCCAGTCGATGAACATCTCCGAGAACCTCCGATTCACTTACAGAAACGACGTGATCGAGGTGGTGGCAAGCGGACGTACCAACATGTCAAGATCATGGTATACAATCCAGTCAGCAAGCCAGAACACTACTTGGAATAACAATGTGTCGATGGAGGTGAACTGGACACTTCCATTCGGTATGAACCTTATCGCAAACGGCCGTTATAACTGGTACAATGGTTATACTACGCAGCAGGATCCTGAGTTCGTCCTCAATGCAGAGATCACTCAGCTTCTTCTCAACAACACTTGTACAATCGCTCTTAGAGGTTATGACCTTCTTAATCAGGCAAAGAGCCTCTCTGTAAGTGATACATCCAACTATCACCAGGAGAGACGTACAAACACTCTCGGACGCTATGTGGTTCTCTCGTTCACTTACCGTTTCGGTACATTCGGTGGCCGTCGTGGTGGAAGCAGAGGCCCTGGCGGAATGCGTGGCGGAGCAGGCGCTGGCCGTATGATGGGTCCTCCAATGGGTGGCTTTGGCGGCGGTTTCGGCGGCGGTTTTAGAAGATAATATCAATATAGTATAAACAAGAAATGGCGACACTGCAGAGTGTCGCCATTTCTTGTTTATCGTCCGGAAAACAGACGTAATTTCCGGACGCAATAGTTAATTGTTATTCAAATGATATTGAAGGAACTTCGTCGCAATTGCAAGGGGCATTCTCTGAACTCATAGGGATAGCACGGAGGGTGATGAATGCTGCTGCGAGGAAAATTATGCATGCGGCAATCACGCAGGCATAAGCCCATGGGCTCATGACATCAGCAAAAGTCTCTGCATCCTGGAGTGAAGGTATACGGGACATTACAAGTGCCATGGTGTTGTTCACGAAATGCATAAGCATAGTGAGTTTCAGCGAGCCGGTCTTGTAGTAGACATATCCGAAAACAACACCGAGCAGGAAGGCAGGAAGAGCTTGCCAAGGATTCATGTGAAGAACAGCAAAGAAGGCAGCTGATACTGCTATCGCTGAAGCTGGACGCATTGTGGTAAGAAGGCCTCTTAGTACAACACCTCTGCATAGCCATTCTTCAAAAAGAGGAGCGAAAATCGATACGCAGATGAAAGAAAGGATGAAATTGCCTCCTGTGAGGCCTGACATAATCTGCTCAAACCACTCCGGCATTTCAGGAAGGAGAGATGATATCGGTTCGGCAGCAAAAGCTGTAGCTATTGTCATTCCGGACACGATGAGTGCCATTTTAACGCCTCCGAGTCTGCCGAAGTTGGTGTTATCGACAGCAAGGCCATTGTGGAAGACTGAAGATGTCTTGCTCTTGCTGCGTGCGTATAGCATAGGCGGCAAGAACATTATTGGATACGTGATCAGCGTAATCCAGTCTGTTGCACTTTCCGCTGGAAGAAGAGCTGCAAGCGGAAGTGCTACGATGTTTCCGAGAACTGCTCCGAGAAGGAACATCATGAATAGAGCGAACATGCCTCCTACTCCCGGAAGGTAATATGAATAATTGTCAAATAATCTGGTCTTCATAATTAATCTGTATAAACCTCATTGCGAGGGAATTTTTCATCAAGGTTGGCTGTACCGAGACCTATGATTGCAAGGGCAGCCGCTGCCTGTTCCTGATATTCTGGAATGCTCTCAGTGAAGGTGTCGCGCTCTGTATGCCAGATCTCACGATACTGGAAGTCATATCCCTTGGCATCTGTCTCGCGCATTCCTACTGTCGGTACGCCTCTGATAGAGAATACACTGGCATCAGTGCCTCCTGTTGATGTCGGGCGTGGTCTTGGAGTCATCGCATTCACCGTGAAACCATAATCAGGGAAAGCCTCACGAAGTGGTTCACTTATCTTTTCAAATTCATCTACAAGGCTTGCAGGTACGCTGAAGCTTGTGTAGGCGAGAGGACCACCGTCGCGGTTGAACATGTTGGAAATGCCGTCGAGCTTTTCAGGGTGAGCCTTTACCCAGGCCTCAGCTCCAAGAAGACCGAATTCCTCAGCTGCGAAAAGGATGAAGTACATTGTGCGCTTTGGCTTTGCACCTGAAACCGCTATCATTCGTGCAGCCTCCATTACAGCCGAGCAGCCGGAACCACAGTCTACGCCTCCGGTAGCTACGTCATAAGCATCGAGATGACCAGAAAGAATGACGCTTTCTTCAGGGAACTTGCTTCCCTTGATGCTGGCCACAACGCTATGGTACTTGACTGGTCCTGGCTTGAAGTGGTTGCGGATGTCAAACTCGAGGAATACGTCTCTGCGCTCGCTCACAGCCCTCTTTATTTCATTGAACTGCTTCTCATCAAGCTTGATGTCCGGAACTGTAGGAAGAGTCTCGAAAGTGATCTCTGGATTTTTCACGACTCCCTTATCATATAGGGTTCTGATCGGAACTGTGGTTGACTGGATGAAACCGAGTACTCCAGCTTCTACCATCTGACGGTAAAGGATGCAAGGCTCAGTGCTCTCCTTGTCCTTGAGAGCCTCTTCACGCTTCTTGTCTCCTTCAGCCGATGAATCGATGGCCCAGCCTGTGCTTGGAGACTCAAGCAGCACCCATGCTCCTTTGAGTGAGCCTTTCACTCGCTCGAAGGCAGCCATTGTGCGAGGCTCAAGTATGACATGGCCTCTCTGCACGCCCTTTGTTCCTGATGTGTAGGACGGGGTAGTGAAATAAAGGTGTGTGAATCCGAGGTCACCGCCAAGAACGCGGCCGAACCAAGGACCTCTGTTAAAGCCCACACCCATTTCTCCTACCTCTTCAAGCTTCACGTCGAGTCCCCAGCTTTTGAACTGCTCTGCAGCCCATAATGCTGCATTCTCATATGCGTCCGAGCCTACAAGGCGTCCGCCGAAGCGGTTGCTGAGTATGTCAAGATGTTCTACGGCTCTGTTGTCGTTCAGAGCCATGTCGACTATCTTGTCTACTGCAGTCTTCTGGGCATGCATCGAAAAGCAAAGAGCTAATGATGCCAAAGCTATGATTATCCTTTTCATGTTAAAGTCCGTTTGAAATTTTACTTTTTGTACAGAGGGGTAGGGTAAATTCCCTGATCAGCGAATTCCTGGAACTTTGCAACAACTCCAGGTCTGTCCTCCTTGAAGGTTACGCCGAACCAGCGTGACGGGGTAGAAAGCACTACAGTCTTTCCGCTGCCATCCTTGATCATGTAGTCGATAGCATATGGAATATAGTATTCTGCCTTGAGTTCGTTGACGTTCTTCTCGAGGAAAGTCTCGAAGAGCTTGCCGCTCTTGTCAAAATAGTCAGGAGTGAATCCCCACATGTTCATAGAACATAGGGTGTCTTCGCCGAGCTCTACAGTTTCACCTGTTTCGCTGTTTTCACCGTAGATCTTTCCGTCCTCTGCACGTGCAATCTTATGGTGCTCGACAACAGTTGTGAGTGTACCCTCAGCATCACATGAGCATATACCTCTTGACACTGCACCTGACTCAGAAAGTGTGTTGGCGAGCTGGAATCCTACCAGGCAGTATTCTCCTGTATTTCCTTCATGGGCCTTAAGCCAGTCTGCAAGTACTTTGAATGAATTCTTTCCGTAGTAGTCATCACCGTTGATCACAGCAAAAGGTTCCTTGATGGCCTCTGCTCCCATCAGTACGGCATGACCTGTTCCCCATGGCTTCTCACGCTCAGGATTGAGGGTGAATTGTGACGGAATCTTGTGAAGTTCCTGAGTCACGAATTCAAAAACAAGCGGCTCGCCGTCAATACATTTCACATTACTGTACTTCTCCTTGACTACCTGCTCCATCTGCTCCTTGAAATATTCTCTTACGATGTATACGACCTTGCCGAATCCTGCTTCGACTGCATCATAAATAGAATAGTCGATGATGGTCTCTCCATTCGGACCAAGTCCGTCCATCTGCTTGAGTCCGCCGTAACGGCTTCCCATACCGGCAGCAAGTACTAAAAGTGTTGGTTTCATGTTGTGTTTATGTTTATTGATTAATATTTTCTGTGATTGACAAAAAATCATTCAAATTTAACTAATTTTGTCGAGACTTTTGGCGCGAGGCCGTTTTTTCAATTATAAAAATCAATAATTGTCGTGGGTAAATTCAAGGAACTGTTCAATGGTAGACATGGTAAGTTTGCATGGTTTGTGACCATCACTACCATAGTCTTTCTCGTGCTTTGGTTTGTCGGACCAGGAAATACGATAATCTTATGGGTCAGGAGTGGGCTTGAGGTGCGTCGTCAGCAGAAGCAGATTGAATATTATCAGAAGGCCAATGAGGAGATGTCGACAAGACTCGACATGCTTCGCAACGACAAGGATACATTAGAAAAATTCGCCCGAGAGCAGTTTAATTTTGCTGTCCCGGGCGAAGATGTATATGTTATCGAATAGATTTCCCTATCTGGTCGTGGGAAATGGTCTTAGAATCCTGTGTAAGTCAAAGGAGAGATTACTCTGAGTTCCTCCTTCACTGACTCGCTTACATCAAGAGTTTCGATGAAATCAGCAATCACGTCATGATTGATGCCCGCACCTGTACGTGTAAGTGCCTTGAGTGTCTCATATGGGTTAGGGTAGTTCTCACGACGGAGGATAGTCTGGATCGCTTCTGCAACGACAGCCCAGTTTCTTTCAAGGTCAGCACGGATTGCGTCTTCGTTGAGGATGAGCTTTCCGAGTCCCTTCTTCAATGAATTGAGCGATATCATTGAGTGAGCAAGCGGCATTCCGATGTTTCTCAGTACTGTAGAGTCAGTGAGGTCACGCTGGAGACGTGAGATAGGGAGCTTCATCGAAAGATGTGTGTAGAGTGCGTTTGCTACTCCGAAGTTGCCTTCTGCGTTCTCGAAGTCGATAGGATTGACCTTATGCGGCATAGCTGAAGATCCTACCTCTCCTGCCTTTACCTTCTGACGGAAATACTCCATGGAAATGTATGTCCAGATGTCGCGTGCGAAGTCGATGAGTATGGTGTTGATGCGGCGGAGGCAGTCGAAGAGGGATGCGAGGTTGTCGTAATGCTCTATCTGGGTTGTCGGGAATGATCTCTTGAGACCGAGAGATGCCACGAAATCGTTGCCGAAACCGATCCAGTCGATACCCGGATATGCAACCTTGTGCGCATTCATGTTACCTGTAGCTCCACCAAATTTAGCCGGATATGTGAGCTGCTCGAACTGACGGATCTGCTCTTCGAGACGAACAACGAATACATTGAACTCCTTGCCTACACGTGTAGGAGAAGCTGGCTGTCCATGGGTCTTTGCAAGCATAGGGATGTCAGCCCAGTCTGAAGCCATGCCCTTGATGAGTCCGAGGACCTCCTTGAGCAGCGGCATGAAGCTTTCGTCGATAGCCTCTTTGAATGAAAGAGGTACCGAAGTGTTGTTGATGTCCTGTGATGTAAGTCCGAAATGTACAAACTCTCCCCACTTCAGGATGTCCATCTCTTTGAAACGGTCCTTGATGAAGTATTCAACGGCTTTTACGTCATGGTTAGTCACCTTTTCGATCTCCTTTACTTTCGCAGCATCCTCAGGAGTCATGTTCCTGTATATGTCGCGTAATGCCTCGAACTTCGATGAATCAAAGTCGGCAAGCTGAGGTAGAGGGATATTGCAGAGAGCGATGAAATACTCGATCTCCACGCGTACACGATACTTGATGAGTGCGTATTCGCTGAAATACTCCCTAAGTGGTTCTGTCTGACGCGAATAGCGTCCGTCGATAGGCGAGACCGCCAAAAGTGAATGATTGTCCATTTCTAATTGTATTAATTGCGGTGCAAATATATAAAAATAAGGTGTAATGGACAATTTTACATACACACTTATCGGATTTTATTGAGAATTAACTATATTTGCGCGATTTGTCGTAAATAACCAATAGTCTAAATTATAAATAAATGAAAAAATTCTTTTCAAAATTGCCTCTTCTTGGTGTTATTGCCATGATTTGCGGCCTTTTGACAGGATGTGATCCGTCAAATAAGAAGGATACATTTTCTGTTATAGTTCAGGAAGCAGGACCTGAGTATGTTCATATCCAGGTGACAGCTCCTACAGCAGTTGAACTTGCATATATCCTTGACACTAAGGAAAAGCGAGTTGACAACCCTCAGCTGATTTTTACTGAAGGAGAGTCACTTACTGTGAAACCGGACGATGTCGTAAGAATCAGCGACGGACTCAAGGAGGATACTCAGTATTACCTTTATGTTGTTGCAAAGCTTGATGATATCAACTTCTCTGAGATCTTCACTCTTCCATTCAAGACCACAATCTATGATCTTGATGAACTTCTCACAGTTGTTGACTTGGGTTATAACGCATATAAGATGAGAATCACTGTTCCTGAGGAGACAAAGCAGAGAGACAATGCCATCCGATATGTACATGCAGACCTCATGACCTATAATTATATGGGGTCAAATGACTATACTAACCTTTTGTACAACGGTGGAGCATATACAAAATTCGTGAAGAATGATTCTACTCTTGTTTATAATGAGGACCTTAACTGGTATCAGACAGATCAGGATGCCGATGGTGATGGTGAGCTTGATTGGGAGTCTCACTGGATGCCGATTTCTCCAGGCGAGCCTATCGTATATATCGCCGGAGAGTTCTCATGGATGGAAGGAGATGAGGATGAGACTAATTATGTGATGTTCCCTGCAGGCTGGGATCCTGGTTATTATATGCCTCTCGTGTCTGATGCGTATTTCACTGCAGGTGCTGGTGATAAGGAGCAGAGCAGCATGGGACTCATCACAGACTATACTATCACAAGACCTACTGACCAGTATTGGACAGGTGCTTTCCAGCGCAAGCATTTCCGTGTTCTGGAGCCAAGTGTTCTTGAGGGTGGTGTTGAAGTCAAGCTGGCAGCTCAGAGTCCTGTTGACCTTACATTCGAATTCTATCCGGATGAGAACGTAGTCCAGTATGTTGTAGGTATTTTCAACGAGTCAATGTATGAGCAGATTCTTGAGCTCTGCGGCGGAAGAGAGGATTATCTTCAGTGGGCTATCACATCTTATTTCTCTTATTATACATTCTCGACAATGCCATTTGCCGGTGATATGTCAATGAAGCTTACTGATCTTTATTATCAGGATGCGATTGCAGAAGATACCGAGTACTATGTTCTCGTGACAGCAATGGGTGATGAGGCTGGTTCTACACAGAGCTATCAGAAGTATACTTTCAAGACTACAAAGAAGACTAAGGAGGCTCCAGAGGTGCTTGTTACACCTCTTCCTGAAAAGTCAACTCCATACGAGGCTGTCTTCAATGTGAAGTGTACTACATTTGCTGACAATCCTTTCACCGAGTGTTACTATGCAGCCAACTACGTACGTGACTGGCTTCTTGCTGTAAACGGCGGTTCGACATATTTCAGTCTCGTTGCAGGAAACAAGGCTTACAGCTACTTTACAGCAGAGGAACTTGAAAAGATCAACTCTGCAGAAGGCCTTGAGGTCAAGATCGCTTCAATCGATGGTGAGACTACAAGACTTGTTATCCTTGGATACAACGACGAGTATACTCCTAATGACCTTGTCGGTTTCGAATACGTTGAGGATTGTACAGGTATCGCAGATTGTACTACTCCTTGGCTTCCTGAGAAAGATTATGTTGAGGAGAGCCTGTATGTGGACCTTGTAGGTGATTGGACAGCAACTGCAACTCTTCAGCCAGCTACAGAGGGAAGCAAGAGCTTTATTCATAAGTCTAAGATTACAATTACAGATGACCTTACAAAGCATCATCCTGCAACTTTGACAAATGATGTCTACAAGCTTTACGAAGAGACCAGCAAGTATGACAAGGCTAAGGTTGACGCTCTCTAT
>JAEIGA010013305.1_pt1 | contig 12521 bp, 21 predicted proteins | sample 9270691 | NCBI WGS metagenome assembly JAEIGA01 (sample SAMN17057246, study PRJNA624740) | gut metagenome | biome: biome; isolation source: fecal sample | host: Bos grunniens | place: China: Xizang | collected 2019 | reverse complement strand
CCTGACTGACTCCGTATACCCTCAGCATGAGAAGCGATTCCCGATGCTTTCGTTTCTTGACCTTCAGATATGGCGTAATTACCTAATTTATATGAAGAATCTTCTTCTTTGCTTCCATAAGTTCTTAAGCTTCCTTCAGCAAACCCGTTTTTTAGATTAGTAGCAGTATTATTATTTATTGCTTCAGCAACCGCTTTACCACTTTGTGCGTTCTCACTTTTAGGATTGTAGCTTTGGTCTACCTCATATGTAGATGGGAGGGGAGGGGTTAAACCTGAAAGTGCATCATATACAGCTTTAGCTGAAGGATATTCTTCATTTGTGCTTTTATTAGATATAGAAGTAGTCTTATTTTTAACAGATTCTATATCTGAAACGCCTAAAATATAGCTCATAAATAAATCTCCTTTATTAAAATTATTTTATATAAAATATTGTACCTAAAAGTGTAATAAATTAAAAAAAAACCTATTCAATTTATAAATCGAATAGGTCTATATAATACTAATTAAATTTATTTCTTTCTAATAGTTAAATCAGGATTGTCCTCAAAGAAAATAATCAAATTATAACAGGATTGAACCATTACCAAAAATGTATAAACATCTTCATAGTAGTACATATAATTTATTTTATCTTTATATGAAGTTTTCTTAAGTCGTTTCTTTGGTGAACCCTCTTCTAAAACCCAAAGGTCCATTTTACCATACTTAAATAAAATTTCATTAACTGAATTTAGACAGCCTTTTACATAATCGGTATCTAAATTATCTTCAAAATACCATTCAAGATATTTTGACTTATCTAAAGCTCTAAAATCATTAATTCGACAAAATAAACTTTTTGCTGTTTCAGCAGTTCTCAATAAATTAAACATTAATTCGCTTACATTAAATAATTGCTTAGCTTCTTTACTTAACTTTATTTTATTTATTAAATTTTTTATCATCTACTTATTGCACTCCATGTTTTATAAATAGGTTCTTTGGTACTGAGGACAACGTTACTAAATGAAGTTATATATTCCGCGCCATTTGTATCAGTTATTTTTACTTGATTACCTGGAGAAAGTATTTCATAGGCTACAACTTTAATTTTTATAGAATAATCAAATAGTTTAATAAAGGCCCAAGTTACATCTGACATAAATATTAATCCTCCAAATTGGTAACAGAGTCCATACCAAGATAAATAGCTTCTAATAATGCTACATCAGAATCAATCGATGCCCAACTACGCTTCTCATTAATAGCTTTAGTAGCTTCCGGAATAAGCGCATCAAAAGACTCCAACAAAGCACTTCGACTAATAGTCATTTCACCTGACTCGATACGGAGTTTAAGCTGTTTAACCAAACTCTTACATAAAACTATATCGGTATTATCCATGATTATTTAGATTCCTTCACTTTCTTAGAATTTGATGCTTCTTCAGCATTTACTTTGCTGTCTACATTTGTATTAACTGCTGCAGTTGCTTCTGGGTCATGAATGAGCCAATTGTATTCATGGCGAACTGCATCTTCGTACTGATTAGTAAAATATAACTGACCTGTAGAAGTTAAATAATATAAGTCACGATTATTAACTGTAACAAGTTTTACATTAAGTTCGGCCATTTTTTCAGGGGTCATAGTATTCATTAAAGTTTCATAGTTTTTCATTAGACTTCTCGGTCTCCTTTGTTTCTACATTGCTATTATTTATATTATCAGGCGTATCTGAAGCTACTGACTCCAGAAGCTCTGTAAACTCTAGCAAAGAGTTCTTTATAAGTTCTTGCTCTTTTATAACGCCGCTATACATTTCATTTATGTCTTGCATATATTTAATATGTACTAGAAGCTGCTTCCTAATATCTAGATTATCTTGTGAGCATACTTTAGCAAGTTCAGCTAATTTTTTGTCATAATTAGCTGTAGGCAATTTATTTTGTAATTTATAACAGTCAACTGATAGACCTATAGTAAAATAAGCTACTGCTATAATCATCCAGCCTTTAATAGCTTCGTCTGGAGCAGTAATCAAACAAACAATAGATAATACTACTCCTACAATCCAACCAAAAATCATTCTTTATAATTCTCCATAATTTGTTCGCCGTAAGTATCTAGTAAATCTTGAATATCTAAATCGAGTGTTTTACCTTCACATGTTATAACTTTAAGAACTTCTGAAGGTCCTGCTAGAGTACATTTACAAACGCCATCTCGAGTTGGCACAAAAATACATTTGGGTGGATATTCATTATCAAACTGTTTACTAACGGCGTTTTTAAGATACTTTATAAACTTCTCAACATTCTCCAGAGTCATATTACCAACTTCGACATTTATAATAATAAGCTCAGAGGTCATTATTAATCAATCCTTTATTTAAGATTTTGAATATTCAATAAATTCAAACTGGTCATAAATATCTGGATAGAATATCCCTAGCCAGAAATCATCTTGTACACCTTTATAATAAGCTAAATTTGAATTATAATTTTGAATCTGGTCATACAAATTCTTTTTTCCTAAGTCATTATCATTTTCATATGCATCATTTTCTAATTGATACACTAGTGAATTATATACTTGCTGCTTTTCAGCAATTTTAGCATCTAGTGCTGCATTTGAATCAATTATAATTATACCAGAAATAAAGGCGGCAATAGCACCGATTGCAGCTAAAAACCAGCCACAGCCTTCTAGCCATTCCGTATCAAAACAAGTATATTTATACATTAGCCAACCCGCAACTACACAAATCATACCAACTACAATCGTAATAATAAAACTCCAAAATAGCATGACTTTTAATCCTCCTTACTCAAAGTATAGCCCTTAATACTATTTTTACTAATATAGTCTAAAAAGAGCTCGATTTCATCAATAAAAATCTTTTTACCAAAATATTTAGAATGATGACATTTAATAATGTCCTCTAAGTATTCTTGATATGAAATAAATGTAATTCCCGTAAGACCATAACCGTAAATAGCTTTTTGTTCATATGGTTTGGGATTATTGCACACAATAATTCCATCTTGCTCTTTGGCTAATAGCATTAACTGACTGGTTTTACCTGTGGCACGTTTATCAATAATACTAATCATAATATTTTATTACACTCCTATTTCAAACGTATATTCTTTACTTATATCTGTAGTCTTGTTCGGTTCAGCATCTAACTGAACCAAAATGTTAATAGTATCAGCTTGCGTAATATATTCTGGAATAGTACCAAAAATTCGTTTAAAAGTTAAATTCGCAATATGCGCAGGCATTGCATGAGCCATTCCATGCCAAATTTCCTCAGAACTTTGCGTACTTAGCGGTTTCCAAATTGAAACTACTTCATTATGCGAAATAATATTATCAATTAAGTCTTTTACCAACATTGGATGAGTCACCCTTTATACTGAAATATTTATTGAGAATAAACCATACGCACTAATATTTTTAATAATGTCATTAGGTCTTGTCTGTATAAGTTCACTTAAATCATCATAATTTTTAATATACGTTTCATCTTGAGTCAATTCAAATTGAGGCTCAAATAGTCTAACATTACGATTTAAACCAGGCCAAAGATTAGAGTCTACCTTAACTTTATGTTTTATTGCATCAAGTGACTTTATTGGTTTTCCAATGAATCTCTTAAAATTATATTTAGCATTTGCTACTTGCGTTTGTTCATCTTGTAGTGTATTTATCATATTAATAAGTTCATTTTCATTATAAACTTTACTCATAATATTTAAGGCCTTTCTTGATGGACGTCACTCAGCACACTTAATACATAAATAACTGCCATTGTCCTTGATGAATTAGTTTTATTTTGAATGTCTATTATAATATCTTCATAAGCTGAAATTTTATCAGAATCTTTAAAATCTTCATCAAGAATACGTTTACAATAGTCAGCTAAACAGTCACCTTTAACAGTCGTATTAAATTTATGCGGAAATAATTTATATTTATAATATGTAAAATTTGTTTTTAATTTATTTATCCAAGACATGCTTTATTGGTCCTCGCTTACGGTCTTTAAGCGTTGACCGTTTTCATCGTATAGCTTTATATCTACATCCACAAGAGAACCTGGATAATATGTAACTCGTCCTGCCGCAGCTTTATTAAGTTCCTCAACAAAACTAGCTACAATTGGAGAATCTTCTAAATCATCATACATATCCTGAGCCCAGTCTTCATACTGGTCGTCTTCATAGCGTTCTAAAATATCACCAAGTAAAGTTCTAACAGTTACTTGCAAAGGATTAGGCTCTGCTACATAAATTGTATGAATTTCAGATATATAATCTCTCCAAGAATTTTCAATTTCTAAAAGAAAATCTTCTTTAGTTATAATACTTGGAGTATAGCCTTCGCTGTCTTCAATAAATAACTGGGTATCCATAGGAAGTTCAGATAAAAATACAGTATCTTTATTATTCACCGGCTGTTACCTCCGTCTTATTAGTTTTTGCTACTTGTTCTGCTTCTGTATATTCTTTATATAATTTTTCTACGTCATTGTCAAAGTCTTCGCGAGTCTTACCATGAAAATTAAGAGATGGTATTAAAATCTGTTGCTTATAAGTTTTATTTATATCAGCCCAGAATAAACCCATACTAACTAGGGCTGAATAAGGTTCATACCCAGACTGCAGACATCTAGAACAATAAGCAAAACTCACTCCGCTTGTACTAGAACTGCACACCTGAATATCTGATGATTCTGTTCCACATACATCACATTTATTCACTAAGATTTACCTCCGTGGTATTCAAAGTATCGTTAAGAATAGTTCTTAATAATATTAGTTGCCCCATTGCATCTTGACATATAGTATTGAATGGTCGATTAACTTTAGTACTATCATCTATTTTATCTTTAGCATCCCATTCAGTAGACGCTTTAAGCATAGTTAAATTTTGAATAGTATCGTTAACTTCATCAATTATATTTAAAAGTTCTTTAACAGTCATTTTCATTACTCGATTACCTCTATTTGACAGGATTTCATTATTTCTAAAGCGGCTTTATGTTTTTCAGGAGTAGTGCCTGCGCAACAGTTAGAATCAACTCGTATTACTACATTTGGTAAAAATGACCTAAGCATAAGTGCATTAGAAATAACACAGATATCAGTGCATACTCCGCATAATTCTATATAGCCTTCAGTGGAAATATCATAATATTCCGCAAGTTCCTCAGCTAAAAAGCGGTCACCAAAAGTAGGCTTATCATAAATTTTAGCCGCATTAGTCGGAAGTTCATTAATAATATTCCAGCCATTAGAACTCATTTGACAATGTTCAATAGGCAAATATTGACCCTCTAGTGTTTTAAGATAGTTAGAGAAGTGAGTATCTCTTGTAAAAATAATACTTACACCATTTTTACGAGCTTCTTTAATTTTATTTTTTATAGCAGGAACCACTGCTTTTGTATCTGGATTTGATAATGGCCCATATACAAAATCATTTTGCATATCTATTACAATAAGAAACTTATTTTTATTCATCAATTAAACCTATGCCTTCCTTAGTATCTACTCGGGAATTCCAAACATCTTCAAAACTTATAAATCTTTTTGAAGCTTGAGCTTGGATGCGTTCTTCTTCAGTTAAAAAAGGTAACTTAAAATGTGCTTCATAATTACAATTATTACAACACAAATCTATTTCGTGATTAATTATAGTTTCACTTAATCGACTTATCATAATAGGTTTCCCACAAAAAGGACAACCTTTTAAAATTTCGGGTAATTTTTCTATAATCATAAATACTTTTAAACCTGCCTCTCATTATTATATTTAGTTATAAATAAAAGAAGGCTCTCTTACATTTTGTATAAGAGAGCCTCATGCTAAGTTTATTTATTCTATTGTTATAATTTTACCTGCCTTTAAAGTTGCAGGAATATCTATTAATCGCTGATTTCGACTGCCTCTAAACTTAAGTGTAATATCACGCTCAGCCTCTATATAAGGACCATCTACAACTACATCACAGTTCATTAAAAGTCTAGAATATATTTTACCATTATTACGTCCGCCCCACATTTTAGCTTTAGTAATATCCTCATAAGTTAAAGTATATCCTGTATACAACCAGATGTCTTTCTGTGGATATTTTTGTTTAATATATTGAGCTAAAGCAGCGCATTCCCAGATACTCTGGGGTTCAAGAGGGTGTCCACCACTAAACGTAATACCTTGTATGTAGTCCTTATCTAGCTCAGAACAAATCTCCTGCACATCCTTTACAGTAAATACTCTACCGTCATTAAAACCCCATGTGGACTGATTATGACAACCTGGGCAATGTATCGTGCAACCCTGTGTCCAAACAACAACACGGATTCCCGACCCATTGGCAATAGAATTCTTTTCTAATTTTGCAATCCTCATAATTTATAACCCCTCGTGAAATGTTCTACTAATAACTTCAAGTTGTTGCTCTTTACTTAACTTAATGAAATTAACTGCGTAGCCACTAACTCTAATAGTTAATGTGGAGTAATTTTCTGGGTGTTCAAAAGCATCAATTAAAGTTTCTCTATTTAAAACATTTACATTTAAATGATGTCCACCTCGTGTAAAATAACCGTCAAGAATAGATACTAAATTATATATTTGAATATCTTCAGTATGGCCTAAATTACTAGGCACAATAGAAAAAGTATTAGAAATGCCATCTTGGCATATATCTGTGTAAGGTATTTTAGCAACAGAATTTAATGAAGCTAAAGGCCCATTCGCATCTCGGCCATGCATAGGATTAGCACCTGGAGCAAACGGTTCTCCAGCTTTACGACCATCTGGAGTAGTACCTGTTTTACGACCATACATAACATTACTGGTTATTGTTAACAAAGATAGTGTGTGCTTGGCATTATTATATAATTCATACTTTTTAAGTTCTGCAGAAAATAGTTCTACAATCTCTTTCGCAATTTCGTCTACACGATTATCATCATTGCCAAATTTAGGATAATCCCCAGTTGTTATAAAGTCAATAGCAAGACCTTTTTCATTTCTAATTGGCTGAGTCTTTGCATATTTTATGGCACTTAAAGAATCGGCCGCTACTGATAAGCCCGCTGCGCCAAAAGCCATCAAATATTCTATATTAGTATCATGTAAAGCATATTGACTAGCCTCATAGGCGTATTTATCATGCATATAATGAATTATATTGTTTGCTTTAACATAAGTTTTTGCAGTATAATTTAAAACTTTAATATAGTTTGCTAAAACTTCTTCATATTTCAATTTTCCACTAGATAACTTTGGTATATCAGGTATCACAAGGTCCCCAGTACGTTCATCATAGCCCTCATTAATAGCATAAAGAAGTGCTTTGGCTAAATTACATCTAGCACCAAAATACTGAGATTGCTTACCAAGCTTCATTGCCGATACACAACATGCAATACCATAGTCGTCTCCATATAAAGGTCGCATTAAATCATCATTCTCATATTGCAATGCATCAGTTTTTATAGATATACTAGCACAATATTCTTTAAAATTTTTAGGTAAATTTTTACTCCATAAAACTGTTAAATTAGGTTCCGGAGCTGTACCTAAATTTATTAATGAATGTAAAAATCTATAAGAAGTTTTAGTTACTAAGGAACGACCGTCTATGGTCATACCTCCGATGGACTCAGTTACCCAAGTGGGGTCTCCGCCAAATAAATCATTGTAATCAGGAGTTCTTAGATGCCTTATAAAACGTAGTTTCATTATAAATTGGTCTATAAGTTCTTGTGCTATAGACTCTGTTATCAAACCACGTTTTAAATCGTTTTCAATATAAATATCTAAAAATGTAGATACCCTACCAAGGGATGTTGCTGCACCATTATTTTCTTTTGCACCAGCTAAATAAGCCATGTATAAATATTGAACAGCTTCGTGTGCAGTTCTGGCCGGCTTTGATATATCTACATTATAGGTTAAAGCCATTTCAGTCATTTCCTTTAATGCTTTAATTTGCATAGATATATTTTCACGTGTTTGTATTTCTTTATTAGATGCGTCATAATCTAACTCGGCACTATTTAGTTCATCTAACTTACATTGAATAAGATAATCTGTACCGTATAACGGAACCCTTCTGTAGTCTCCAATAATACGACCTCGTCCATATGCATCTGGAAGGCCAGTTATAAGTCCACTGTGTCTGGCTAGCCTAACTGATTTTGGATATGCATCAAAAACGCCATCGTTATGAGTTTTCCTATATTTTTTAAACTGGTCTAAAATATCAGAATCAATTTTATAATTATAAGCTTTTAAACATTGTTCTACCATACGAACTCCACCGTATGGGTTTATAATGCGCTTTAATGGTTTATCTGTTTGTAAGCCTACAATTAATTCTAACTCCGGGTCTATATAACCCGGTTTAAAGTTATTTATTCCAGAAAAAACTTCTGTTTCAATATCAAGTACACCACCAGCGGCTTGTTCCTGCTTGAGTAGCTCTTGACACTTTTCCCATAAAAGTTTACTACGATTAGAAAGGGGTTGCAAGAAACTTGCATCCCCTGTATATTCATTATAGTTATCTAGTATAAATTGTCTTACATTAATTTTATTTGTCATATGTGTGTTTTGTCCTATCTAAGACTTCAGCAATTTTGCCGGAATTAAAATTACGATAGTCCTGACTTAAATAACCAGTAACTCGACGTAATTGAATTATATTCTCACTACCGCATTCTGGACAGTGACTATTAAACTCATCAGTGTAACCGCACTCTTCACAAAAGTCATTAGGAATATTAATAGCTAAATAAGGAATATCTTTATTCATACCGTAATTAACAATCGTTTCTAGTGCATCAATATTATTTTTAGTAGTACTATCTAATTCAACATAAGTAATACACCCTGCAGAAGAATAACCAGTTAGTTGGGATTCAATATCTATCTTTTCAAAAATAGACATTTCTTTCCAAACAGGAACGTGTATAGAGTTAGTAAAATATTCACGGTCAGAGACATTTGGTATTTCACCATACTTCTCTTTAAACTTAATCATTGCTGTTTTACAAAGATTTTCTGCTGGTGTGTAATATACACCAAAGTTAAGTTTATATTCTTGCTTAAATTCTGCACAGCGGTCTTTAAATAACTGTTCTATACGTTTAGCTAATTCCATACCCCTTGATTCTGTATGGTCACACCCAAGAAGAATTTGAAGAGTTTCAGCGAGACCTATTTGACCAATTGCAAGGGTTCCGTGCTTAAGTGCAGAGCGAATTCCTTCTTCAGGTATGTAACCGGCCATAACATTATTCTCATACATAAATCTCGCGGATTCGGGACTTTGTGAACAAATCCACTCAAAACGTTCAATAAGTTGGTCCTTAGCTTCATGAATTTTTTGGTCTAATAGAGTCATAAAAGCTTCAATAACTTCTGGTTGACATGGCTTATCAATATTTTTAATTAAATCTAACTGCGCTGTTTGTGCAGCTAATGTTGGCAAAATAATTGTTACAGGACAAATATTTCCTCTGCCATCTTTCTGCGCAGCTGACCGCATTGTAGGTAAATTTTTGAAGCTGTCTATATTTATTATATTTTTTATAATATTTAAATAACTATTTTTATTAAAATTTATATTTGAACCGTTTGCAGTTCTACACATTTAACCCATTATTACTAATGGCACTGACTATATCTTCTACTTCTGATATATCAAAAGCAGTCTTCCGCTTCGGACTGGTGCTTATCTTCAGCCCTACTCCCTTACATTCATCAGGGATAGTCGATACACTTTTAAGAGATAATATGTACTGTATAATTATTTATTTTTAAGCCTTCAAATAAGCTGCACTTAGATAATCCCAAGAATTTTAAAGCTTTAGATTTTGAATTAAAGTCTAAGGTCTCATTATCGGAAATTAATTGAACTTTTGTACCCTTACGTAAAGAACTGTCATACTCTGCTATATAATTGTTATAGTCTTGGTCTACATATGCAAATTTCCATTCATGTCGCCATAAAATATTATTTAATCCGGTGGCGCGGTCTTTAATTATATTTTTATTTTTAATTTCAAAAAATTTTAAACAGGCGGTTACCGTTTCAAAATAAAATTCCTTGCCGGTCTTTACTGAAAAACACTTAATTTGTTTACTCATGCCATTATTCTTTCCAGTATTTTTAATACTTATTTTTTGTTTTATAGATGATAGTTCTTCAATTGTTTTTCCTGCATATGTATTACCACCATGACCACCTAAGGCTTCATTATATCCATTAGAAATAGAATTATAATACTGTATCCAATATTGTTCTTTTTGATTTAGCTCTTCAAGAGAATTAGCTTCGTCTATTTTAATTATATTAAATACGCCTGACCCATATTTTCTAATAGCTCGATGAAAATGTATTTGAGAATCAGGATACTTAATAGCATCATGAAAATGCCTTTTGAGTCTTTCTTCTAAAGACCTTATAGTTTGGCCTATATAAACCTTAGAATTTATAGAATTGCTTATTTTATATATTATACCGTACAATTTTATCCCTCACTTAGCACGGTCTCATCCCTAAAATCTTAAGGGACCTAACCGTTAGCTACATTATATAAAATATTGTACGTTAAATAAATTCTATTTAACGTACTATAATGTAACACCCTTAAGCAAGGTTCAAAAGATTTTAGATGAGCTGTAGTTTACGCTTACCCATCGTCGAAAAAATTTCTGTTGGATTTGGTTTATAAGATACTTTTAATTTTTTCATCTTAATCCTCCGAAGTTTCTATTATTTGTATATTTAAAATATCTTGAAGTTCTGGATATTGTTCCAGTTTATTAATTAACTTAAGCTTTTCTGTTTCGCTTAAAGTATCAAGTACTTGCTGTTTTAAATTTCTATCGTACTCAATAGCACTGACGTTACCAGACCAATCTACATTAGCGTAATTAGGGTAAAGTCGCTGCGATGTTGATTTTAGTGCTTTTCTAAATAAATCATAGTTTGGGTCACCTTTTTTACGATTTACACCTTTCATACATTGAAAAATTCCACAAGGAAAAATTGAGGTACGATGCTTACTACCTAAGCCTTCAAAACTTACATCTAGTAATGCGTCTGTAATCATTCGACCTTCCTCTAAAATACAAGTGCCATAATTAATGGAGGTAAATGGAAGTTGATTACCACTTCGACTTTGAAGCGTATTTAAATTATGATACATACCTTCAGCTGCTTGATGCACCTCTTTTTTAGTTAGCTTGAGTGCAAATTTATGAATTAATTTATCAATTATATTTTTACGTCTATAAAAAACTTGGTCATTAATACTTATATCGCGAATATTATCTTGAAGTGGTTTGATTGCTGGTCTAGTCTTTATTAAAGGTATAGTACTAACAAATTCTCTTAGCATATTGTAGTGTTTTAAGAAACTCATTCTAACGTAAGGGACCATTGTCCAATCTAAATGCGTTGCACTTACTCCACCAAATTGCTGTAATGACTGAAGCTGAAATATTACAGCTACTAATTGAAATGCAGTATTTACTGAGCCAGCCGGTCTAACATCTGTCTGTTTTGTTTTAAAACCATTAGCTAGAAGGTCATCAAAAGGTATTGACATACAGTTATGACTTCCTACTGCATAACTATCTAAGTCATGTGTATAAATCATATTATTTATATGATTATCTCTAGCCATGTCAGATAGTAAATAATCAAGTGCAAACTGCTTATTAATCATATTAGCCATTTCACCAGTGCGACCGCCAAAAGAGCGTTCGTCTAAATTAGCATTCTGATTCTGAACATCACGAGCATTAAGTTTAGACTCAATAGCATCCATTAAATCATCATATTTATTTCTTGCTAATTTATGTAAATACCTGTATGTAATATACTCTTTTGCAGTTTCATATGCATTATAGTCTATTAGTTTCTTTTCTACTTGGTCTGCAATATATTCTACCGATTTTGTTCTGTTTTTACTAATATATTCATCAGCAATTTCTGCTGTAATTTGTGCTATTAAAGTTTTTGTAATTTTTTTATAAGAAGGTTCAACGCTATCATTAGCAGTTTCTATAGCCTTTTGTATTTTTATTGGGCTAAATTCAACCCTATCTCCATTTCTTTTTATTACTTTCATAATATGTTTAGTGCCTCACTTTGCTAAAATTATTGTGGTATAAATTATTGTAAAGTACTTATCAAAATTAAAATGAAAAGGATTGTCAGGAGACGTCTAAGTTAATTTACATTTATGAATATGGTAAGTTTCACCACGAGTCTTAATTATTAAACCTTCTGAAATTTCTTCTATATTTATGATAGCTGTTTGTGACCGCCAAATCTCTTCAGTATCATTGAATTTAATCCATAAGCACCTCTGTTTTTCTGGTTTATCTAATAAACTAAAAGTTCTAGATTTAAATTCTTCACAAAGTCTCAGTTGCTCTTTTAAATTATCCGGAATTTCTAACTTAAATAAGATATAGCTAATTTTTGCACCCATATTAAACT
>JAEIGA010013304.1_pt1 | contig 12521 bp, 23 predicted proteins | sample 9270691 | NCBI WGS metagenome assembly JAEIGA01 (sample SAMN17057246, study PRJNA624740) | gut metagenome | biome: biome; isolation source: fecal sample | host: Bos grunniens | place: China: Xizang | collected 2019 | reverse complement strand
ATCTGCGTCTAAATCTTCCATATCGGGGTATTCATCATCTTCATTCCAAACATTAAACCCAAAATCAAACCCTTTGAAATCCAACCCGTCAAGCTCTATTTTCAGCTTTCCGAAATCCCAGCTTGCTTTCTCCGCCGTTTTGTTCGCAAGTATTCTGTATTTGCGTTTTTGTTCATCTGTCAGGCCGGTATACCGTATAACCTCGGTTTCTTCATACCCCAACTCATAAAAGGCCTTTAACCTAGTATGCCCCGACAGAATGACGTTGTTCTCGTCGACTTCTATCGGATCAAGGTTTCCGCACTGCTCAATGGACGCAATAACGTCCGCTACCGCTTCGTCATTGATTCGTGGATTGTTTTCATATGGCGTGATCTCGTCTAGTTTTAGTGTTTCGAATGTCTTTGTTACCATTGATTTCCTCATGCCGCCGTAGCGGATATAAGTTTTACTGAGCCGTGACATCTGGCCCATCAGCCACGGCTCAGTGGGCCATTTGAACGCAAATCGGATTCGAACCGACAACAGGTGCCGACACATTGTGCTCAGCACCGGCTTTTCCAATTTAAGCTATTGCGCCATATAGAGCGGTTGACGCATCTCCCGCCCTAGGTGCGCTCCGCAGATACGCACCGCAATTCTGGAGCCGTGATACGGTGGTGAACCGTAACGCCTATCCTTTGTTATCTCGAGCCAAAGGATTTGGTTTCTCCGTCAGGGACACGGCATGTTGGCGGGGGATGCCCCCGCCGTTTCGGTGGACCGTATGAACACCAATGTCCGCAGTTACAGCCCAACCGCAGACACTTGCCACTGCCCGGCAGATATCTGCGGCGTGGTGCCGGGGCCCGCAATCCTCCACGGTGCAAGGCCCCGGCTTGTAACGGGTATTCCCGTCTGTCCTCATTTTAACTCATGATTCTGCGTTACGCTAACTTTTCACACGAAAGACTTTGTATTTTTTCCCGTTTACTCTGATTTTCTGACCTCTTGATATGGCGCTGTATATGTTTTGGCGCCCTGTCCCGATAAAATCCGCAACCTCTTGCGCTGTGCCTACCTTTATCGGGATTTCGTATTCGTCATCCTCGGTCAGAATGTATATTATCTATGCTCCCTCCCCTATGGTGTCATAGCTTTTCCGCACCTTTTGCAAAAAATAACTGCAGGAAAATCTTTGCTATAGTTTTCACTACATAAAGTTCCGCAGTTTGGGCACACACCGAAAAGCATGTTTTTTTCTTCGCCCCATTCTGTTGTCCTCACATCAATCATCTGTTCTGGCATCATCCGTTCCAACGCCTCAACCGCAAGCCTGTTAGCTTCAACATTCTCCGGCGTTGCATGTTTGCACTCTGTCAGATACTTGTAACATCTCCTCCGGTTTTCCGCTGCTTCTGCCCACGTCATGACTCCACCTCGCATCCCGTGATTGCTCTCAGTATCATCAGCTTTTCGCCGCACCAATCCCGGAAACCGTCGCAACGGTTCCATGTTCTTCCGCATGTGTCTCCGTCTTTCAGCAGTCCGCAATTCTCGCACGGCGATGGCGTTTCCAACACTTTCACCGCCTCATCTCTGGTCGGCTTGCATCGTTTCCGCTGTATCCTGCATCCTATGTTTTCGCCGCACGTTATGAAGGTTTCGTTTTCCTCAAACCGGAAAACTTCTATCTCTTCAAGGCCTATCGCCTCGCCCAGCTCCTCAGCCGATTCACAGCGCATTTTTATTGCGCCATCCAGCCCGTATAGTCTCCACTCATACTTGCTCATTTTTCATCCTTTCCAGTGCGTTGCAAAGGTCCCGGATTGCCTTGCGCATGTTGTAAATCAATCTATCCTGCCACATTTCGCCGCCATATCGTTGCAAGTCAATCATGGCGTTTTTCATGTTTTCTGCGTTCTCTTCGTTTGCGTATATATTTTTTCACCCCCATCATTAAATCTATTAAATCAACAGTAATGCCCACTATTAGAACACCCGCTATGATGCTTCCAATCACAGAAGCGGCACACAAAATTACATCTATAAATCCGACGCCAATCACCTCCACACTCTATCTAATAGTCTGACATCAACACCAAGCCCGTCGCAATCTCACAGCCTAACATTATGCACCCTTCAACTGCGCCTAACTTACAAAGCGCAATTGCTACCAATGTAGTAATTGCCGCCGCCAACGAAGCGAAGCATATTATAATCGTTAAGATCTCCGGCAGTTTTACGCCAATCACCTCCTTTCACTCGACTATCATACCGCACGTTCTGCCCCATGTTTTGAGCGCCGCTTTCTTCGTCTGCCACAGCCCGCCGGATGCCCCGCATGACGTGCATCTTACTTCCCATTCCCCCACACGATTGTGGTTCATCTTCGCTTCTTCACCGCAAAACGGGCAATTCGGGACCACCCACATTGTTTTGCTATCATCAACTTTTATGGTCGTTTTATAGACATAGTTTTCGTGCCTCACAGAATTCCCCCTTTAACTTGCTTCCGCCACCTTTTCGATCTCCCTGAATACTCCGCTCAGCTCATCAAGCGTTTTATACTTGCGTTGGAAGATCATCAATTCTGCCTTTGCGTTGCTCAGCATATTTGCCCGCTTGACCTCATCTTTCATCGCGTCAAATACGTTGCTATACTGTACGCCCGATTGCCTTCTCTCGCCTGCGTTTATATAGGCAGGTCCTTCCCACGGCTCACTTTTTAACGTTACATTCACAGGAGTTTCTTCTTGCAGAATGACTGTTACCTTCAGGTCCCGGATATACCGCCCGCTTTGTTGGAGCCTGTACCGCTCTGCGGCAATCTTGTTGTCCCATTCAAAAAGAGCGTGCGTTGGGCTGTCTTTTGGTCGTGACGCATCGAGGAACGCTTTCCGGCTGACACCGCCGTTCTCTCGCTCAATGCGTTCCAATGTTTCTCCAACCGTATCAGCTGATACAGTCAGCCCCTTGAAAGTGCTCCAGTCATATTTTTTCTTGTAGACCATTTCCAACCTCCTATTTTGATTTCCACGCCAAGCCAATCCATGCACAGCCTTGCCTTGCCCGGCCCCGCCTGCCGTGCCAAGCCAAGCCCCGCCCTGCCAAGCCGTGACATGCCACGCCTGCCAAGCAACTTTTTTGATCTCTACGTGTATTATACAACGTCAACCATGAACGTCCCGAATGTGCCGTCTTTCTCAGGTCTCCATTCTCCGATGCCGACAGTATAGCCGCCGGCGTTAATGCAGTTAATGATATCATCCAGCGACAGCTCACCGCTTGCGTTGTACTCCAACGTAAAATCCATGTGCCATTCCCGGAATTCTCCACGATAGCGGATATCTGCCGTGCCTTTGCCAATCCGCACCATATCTTCCCGCATTTCCGGTATGCTACCCTTAACCTCAACATATTCGCCGTCAGTTGTACGGAGGAAATACGCCCCCCGCAATGCCATTTGGTTCGGCACCCAGCCCAAACGATACGCCGCACAGTTCGCCGCCTGCTTAATTGCACCAACCATGAACCCAAACCTTGCGCCGTTCGTTACTGCTTCGTTAAAAGCCTTTTCGGAATCATATTCAACCGCTTCCGCTTTCGGCTTCCCTTCCAGCCAGTAAAGCGAATTGATAAAATCGGCGACCGGGTCTTTGATTTCTTTCTTTTTTGCTTTTCGCCCCCCTGTCTGCTTTTCAAGCATCTGCCGTTTCGCCTTGTCGCTCCACGCATGACAGATTAAGGGCGCAGTGCCCACAATCCGGATAGGCACCCGCTTAATGTCAAGAGGCTGGATTTTCACTACAGTTTCTTTTGCTTTCTTTGCCATAATAGACCTCCTATTTCGCTTGCCCTACCTGCCGCCCTTTTGATTTGTTACCTTGCCTCGCCCGGCCTTACCTGGCCATGCCTCGCCCGGACATGCCTGCCTAGCCTTGCCGTGCCTAGCCTTGCCCTGCCAGGACTAGCCGCGCCAAGCCCTGCCTGCCGTGCCATGCCGAGCCTAGCCTTGCCTTGCCCCGCCATGCCTGCCTTGCCGTGCCAGGACTAGCCTCGCCTGCCGTGTAAAGCCGTTTTAATGTGTCGCCTGCTCTGTGATCCTGATATCTACTCTCGGACTATCCCGATCATACCTGACCCGGCTTCCGTCAGTTGATACCATGATTTTGCTGTTATCGTCCTCCAAAATTTCAGCTTTTACAAGTATGTCGCTTGTTGCCGCCAGCAAATTCAGCAGGTCAACCCGCCTTCGTGTCGGCATGTAGTAGGTGCAGCAGACATTGACCGGTGTGCTGATAGGCTGCTCCGGCCTGAATTGCCGTAACTGTAGCAATGAATCTTTCTCGTACTTCCGATATTGCTCAGATTGGAGTAAGAACAGTTTTCCTCCGTGCTGGCCTATCCTCATGCTGTTTTTTTTGGTGATCGGTCTGCCTTTGATCGTGTAAAATAGCTCTATACTGTATCACCTCCTATCAAATCACGTCAAACAAGCTGAAGTTGTCCATGCTGTCGTCTTCTTCCGCTTTGAGATAACCTACAGCATCACGGTAGTAGTCCGGGTTTAGCTCCGTCATTAGGCCCTTTCTCCCCATGCGTATCGCTTCAAGCGGCACGGTTCCAATTCCACCGAATGGGTCAAAAACCAAATCTCCCGGATTGCTGTACCTTCTTATCAACCGCTCAACTGTATCTTGCTGTAGCGGACAAACATGCAGCGCCTTCCTGCGTTGGCTTTGCTTTGTATTTAGCGTTTTCATGCGGTTGATATCGTCCCACACATCCATGTCCCAACTTGCAGGAGGAACAACCATAAACGTCGCTGGGAGCCGTCCTTCGCTGTCCAGTTCTTCACACATTGCAACGTGATCTTCGTAGCTGTATACAGATTCACGACTGTATTTCTGATATGCTTTTTGCAGACCTTTTACCGGCATATGCTTTACTTCGTCTTTTGTCAAAAGTCTATCCCCGGATGACCTCCAGAACCCATGCGCATCTAACTGCCACCTTGCCCGTGTATAGTCATCTTTCGATTTCGTCACCGGCTCGTCTGCATATGCTTTTGTCGTGTTAGTTGGTAACTTTCGGAATAGTAGCACATATTCAGGACAACCAACTCCCATCTTCGTCCCGTCCTTGCATTGCTCTGTCCAGCCTAATCTATAGGTTTGGTTGTTCTCTCTGACAACGTCCGTGATTATGGTTATCATGCCAAAATATATGAAACCATGTTTCATGTAGTGCGCTATGCACTGCGCATGAAAAGGCTCCATTGACGGCATACCGTACCCGGTGACATTCCCAAACAGAACCCGGTCCTTGACATGCACCGCAGCTACCCTCCCCGGTTTGAGCACTTTCAACAGGTTAGGCGTTAAGTAGTCCATCTGCTCGAAAAATCTTTCCGTGGTTTCATTGTGCCCGAAATCGTTATAGCTTGGCGTGTATTCGTAGTGATTTGAAAACGGGATTGATGTTAAAATCATGTCTACGCTGTCTCTGTTCATCGTCCCGGTTTCTTCTACGCAATCCGCATTGATCGCTGTCCAGTTTTTCCCTCGCTGTATCACTCTATTTACTCCTATGCTCCGCCGCATCGCTTCCTCAGCTTTTACGCCGCCTAGCCCATACTGTTTTATGATTGACTGCATCTTTTTCTCTAGGTAGTTGTGCTGCTTCCATTTTCTCATGAGCGCTTGATATATCACCGCTTCCGCTTCCGTGTATATAATATCTATGATAACCTGTTTGGTTTGCAAGAAACGGTAAATGCGGTGGATTGCCTGAATGAAATCATTAAATTCATAGTCAATCCCAATAAAAATAGCTCTGTGGCAATATCTCTGGAAGTTGCATCCTTGCCCCGACAACTCTTTTTTTGTTGCAAATAATCTCGTTTCTCCCTCAGAGAACGCTATAACCCTTTCCTCTCGCTTGTCGTAATCCATTGACCCGTAAATATCTACGACATTCGGAATCTGTTTCTTGATCTCGTGTCGTTCTGCTTCAAGGTCATGCCAAAGAATAAAGTGCGCTTCCGGGTCGCTGTCAATGATCTCCCTTGCCGTTTTTACTCTTTCGGCTATGCTTTCCCGCTTTTCCCTTGCTGCTTCCTTTAGGCTCATTGCAACGTCGTTATCTATTTTTCGCTGTCCGTCCCTATCTTCTGCGCCGTTGTAATCATGATAGACAATATGCGTCCTGACCTCCATCGGCGGCAGATCATAGCCAGTATCGTCATAGCCTAAATCTGACGGCTTAGAAATGAACAGCGCCCATGTGCTGACCCACAGCCAAAATTCCTCTTCTTTATGCGGATACAAAGTCAAATTATTTGCCTTCGTGCTGTCCCTCTGGAACCACCGTGTCAGTGCCTGACCTGTATCTAAGATTTCCAAAAAGCCGGCATAGTGTATCAGCTCTTTATACTTATTCGGGGAAGGTGTCGCCGTTGCTACTAGCTTATATTTTACGCCGGCAAACAACTGCATGAACGTTTGAAAGGTTTTGCTCCCGTAGCTTCTGAGGCATGACGCTTCGTCAAGGCTCACAGCCGTAAAATGCAGCGGGTCAATGTCTCCATCTCTTACCCTCTCATAGTTGGTCAATAGGATTGGTTGATTTTTGTTTTCCCGGATTTCTTCCATGTTCCGCACATAGACCGGTTTTGCCATGTTCAAGAGGTTTACTGCATCGGTTGTAAATTCTTGTCGAACACCTAGCGGTAGAACAATCAGTGCTTGCCCGCCATCGTGTCTGACAACCTGTCTGCACCATTCAAGTTCTTGCACGGTTTTCCCTAGTCCGAATTTCTCAAACAGCGCACGCCGTCCACCTCTCAGCGCCCATACAACAGCATCCCTCTGGTGTGGTTTGAGCACCGGAGATATTTCTTTCGGGTCTACGTCAAATCCGCTTTGCGATGCTATGACAACTTTCGATTTCAAAAATGCATTATAATCCACTGTTTTCAACTTCCTTAAATCCGTTATGAACGTCTAAAAACTCCTCGATACTAACATATGCCCACGACAAATCACGCTTTTCCAATTCGTCGGTTTGTCCGTCTTCGTATTTAATTAGATACCGACAAATCAAATCTTCATTTATTTCTGTGACAAGCATCCTTCCCAATGCATTCACGCTTGGCGTCTCTCTAATCCACTTTTTCATATTACCCCCTTCATGTGCGGAAAAACTCCCTCAATTTTGCCTACGTTGGTCCGATTTGGTATCCTTACACCTCCCTCCCAGTCTCTCAGCGTATACTGACTAACTCCTAGCACATCTGCCAGTGCTTTTCTGGTTAGCCCGGCTTTGAATCGCTCCAATTTTAGCCGCTTGCCGTACTCTTTGCATGGTGCATATGTATCTCCGGCTTGTCCCCCGTTTTTTTGATTCTCCCGAATCATACGCTCTGCGTGTTTCGCTATCGGCGGCATGATCTGGCTCAGCTTTTTCCAGCAGCTTTCTGATACTTTCGTTCTCCCGGCTTCCCATTCACATATGGTTTGACGTGACCGTCCAACCATTGCGGCAAGTTCGTCCGCAGAGATGCCCATTTCTTTCCTGACAGCCCTTATCTTGCTCTGGTTCTCAAAAAATCGCCCCGATGATCTCAGCCGTTCAAGGTCTTTTTTTGACTTTGATATGCCATGCTTCCACTTTTCGCGTTGCTTTTCCCGCAGTTTTTCCTTGCGCTCTATGTCTTCTTCCAGATACTTGATCGCCTCATAGTCAAACCAATCCAATACTTTCAGTTCAAACTCGGAATAGCTTTCACTGTCCGGGACATCTTCAAATGGGCAGTTGTCGTAATTCGCACACTGCATACATTGACCGTTGCACGCTTTTATTTTCTTCCCGCCCCCTTTCTGTCAAGTTCTAGCATTTTCAGCAACTCGCGCTTTCGGTTTTCGGCTTCGCCTTCTGTGAGAGCTGGTTTCTCTGCTATCGGTGGGAATAGCGTTTCACTGACAGCCCGGACAAAATCCGGGGTTCTTGCGTATCTTGCCCTTGATTCTTTTTTCGCCCGGAATGATCGCATGAAGTTGGACGCCGTAACGGTTGAGATTGCGCTTGTATCTGAAAGAGCCCATTCCCTCAGCTGGTTCGGACTGCCTATGCAAGCCCTGACAATCTCCGGCAGCTTATCAAATTCTTCCCGGTATCCGTAGACCCCATTTGACAGCGCCCTTTGTACCATAGCCCATGCTTCCTGCTCCGTTAGGTCGTCTCCCTTCTCCGTTAAGGTGACAGCCATGTCTATCAGCTGCCCCGGAGATGGCGGAAAGCCTTTCCGGTCATTTGCCGCGAATGCTGCAAGGGCTGCTTCCATCTGCGGATAGCTCCACTTGTCAAGGACAAGCGACCACGCACCGGCCTGCGCCGTGGGATTGTCCGCCGCTTTCGCGTTGGGGTAGATCTGATAGACAAGCGCAAGCAGTTTTGCGGCTTCTCCTCTTGTCATACGCACCCTTCCTCCTCAGCGATGCGCAGAAAGGCATCTGTTGCGCTCTCCGCCCGTTGGTTTTGCGGTTTTTGTCCAGAATCCCGCCTTTCCCAGTTGCGGACAGCGGCCTTCCAGTCTTTCATAGGGCATCCGTTTGAAAGCTTCCACCCCTGCGCGGCGTAATAGTCAAGAAACCGCTCAGGATTAACGCTGTTCCCTCGCTCTGCGCAGTATTGGGCTACTTGTTCGCGCGTGGGCGCTTGGAAACGGCTTTGCCGTTTCCTACTACCCCCTGTCCCGTTAGGGACTGGGGGATAGTTTATATTAGTTTTATTTAGTTTATCTTTGTTGCTTCCGTTCAGCGATGTTGAACGCTGTTGAACACCGTTGAACACCGTTGAACGGTGTTGACCGTCGTTGCTGTCTGTTGAACGCCGTTGCTTTCTTTTTCTTGCGCTTTCCCGGCCTGCTTTTCGCTTTTGCTCTACTGCATCGTTATAGCTTTCTCGGAATTGGTCTTCTTGCACCCTTACCCTCGGGAAACTCCAACGCTCATTCCCGTCAAGCTCCATAATCTCACCCGTGCGACTGTAAAGGAGCAGTGCACGAATGAGACGTCCAAACTCGGCGTCACTGAGTAGCTCCATTTCCTCTAAGTACTGATGCGGGACCGCAGCATAATTCCTAGCCATACCGATTATCTGCCGGTGCTCCCGAAACCAGCGGCACCCCGCTCCGTTTCGTCAAGCTTGTCTACAATCTCTATATCCGGCTTCACTATCGGTAAAATGACAAGCTGTGTGATCTTATCGCCGGCGCTCAGGTAGATACTACCGGTGCCGCCGTTATGCAGCTTTACAATGATCTCCCCGGTGTATCCTTCGTCAATCACCCCATCTACCGTATGCAGACAATGTAAAACAGATAGCCCGCTCTTGCTCTTTAGGACCCCGCAGGTTCCCGTCGGCAGCTCAATGTGTACCCCGGTATTTACTGCGGTATAACCGCCCCGTGGGATATGTATTGGCGATGGTGTGCGGATGTCCAGTCCTGCGTCTGTTGCGTGTGCTCTCTCCGGCTTGTATGCGCCGGGGTCAAGTCTTACTTTCATGCGCTCACCTCCCAATCAAAAAGGGAGGTCCCCTGCATCTTCGTCCCCGATCTCCGCAAAGCCTTGCGGCTCGCTGGTGTCTTGATGCTCTTTCCGTTTGCCTGCAAAATAGATATTCTCGGCTACAACCTCCGTGACATATCGGCGGTTTCCGTCTTTGTCGGTGTAGGTTCTCACCTGCAACCGGCCATCAACGACAGCCATTTGCCCCTTTTGGAAGTAGCGGGAGACAAAGTCCGCCGTATTTCGCCACGCCACAACATTGATAAAGTCCGTTTCCCGCTCGCCGCTCTGATTCTTAAAATCACGGGCGACCGCAATCCGGAACGTAGCCACAGCGATTCCGCTCTGTGTGTGCCTCATTTCGATGTCTGTTGCAATGTTTCCTTGTAAAATTACCTTGTTCAGCATTTTTTCACCTTCAACTTGTAAATTTTGCATAACGTCTTGTCCAGCCGGATGCCCTGATCTAAATGATACATTTCAAAAAAATCAGAATCTGGCATTGTATGCGCTTCTGTATGGTGTTCCCTGCAAAGGGGCAGGCACTCCATGCCTTCGTGTATGATCTCTTCACGGTTTCTGCCCATTCCGACACGCTCAATATGATGCAAGTCAGCATGCTTGCCGCATATCACGCATTTTTTGTTTATGAGACATGAGTAAACGTAGTCCCCTATATCGTCCACATAGTCAAGCATCGGCTTCCTTGTCGGTATGTCGTGCCGTACGATAAAGCGGGCAAGAAACCGCTGAAAAGCTGCTACAAGAGACATCGGAGCGTTTGACAGGGAGAAAATGGCGTCACCTAATTCCTCAATTTCCGAAGCTAAAAAGCGTTGTTTTAGAAAGTCCTTCGCTTCTGCCTTTTCCTCGCCCATATAATCCGCTATCTCTGTAATCATAGCGTAGCAGCTCCGCCGCTGTTTGGAGGACAGCTTTCTGCCGTCCACAAGCTGGACTTTAACCGTTTTATACTCACGCTTTGCAAGAGTAAGATAATCGGAGTACGGGGCGCGGATGACCAGCTCCCCGCCCCGCTCGTCATACTCCACGATTGTGCCTGTTATAATATCAGATGGGGATTTCATGCGGTTCCTTTCAAGGCCTCTTCACGTTCTTTTTTCGCCCGCTCCAATGCCTTTTGGCACTCCCCGCAGTATGTCCCGCCGTCCCAGCGTTTACGGCTGATTTGCACCATCTGAGCGGGCGGGATAATCTGTCCGTCCTTAGATGTAACCGGCGTGATCTGCTTCCCGCAGCGCTCACATGTATAAGTTGGTTCTGTCCGGTCGCCTGTCGTGTATTTAGTGCTGTCAGCACTCCAATATACGTCCGCGCCGATTCCCAATTCCTTGCAGGATACAGATATAGCATCCGTCCTAGCTTTCTTCCACGCTTCATCGTCCAATCTCAGCCCGCCGCTTTCTTTTGCGATCAACATTGCACCGCCTGAACCGTGAACGGGATTAGAAATCGTATCAGTACCGGGAACGATATAAAACAGGTCCAATTCACAGTGAAGGGCCTTTTCTCCGTTTGCGCCTTCCTGCGTGTCATATCGTTCGTTCTCCGTCCACCATCCTACGCCGCAGGGGCCGAACATCTCGGTCAGGCACTTAATTCGCCACATGGGATTGATGTCCGTCATGCCCTTTAACCTGCCGCCTTTGATGGTTTTTTTGGCGTTTTCTGGCGGCTCACGGAAACGCTCATAAATCGTCATGTTGTCCACGCTCTCACCTCCTAATAGTCAATTAAAAAGGTTTCCGGCTTCTCTTCCGCCTTGACGCCTTCGATGATTTCCCCGGTTTCGGAGATAATGACATTGCCGTAAACATCACATTCAATCATTTTCTTCAGCTCGCCCCACCGGGGTTTCTTAATCGTCGTAATGTATCCGCCAAACTCGCGCCGCTGTTCCAACCAATCAATCAACTTTTCGCAATCGTCAACCTTCAATGCAGTTGTCGGCTTCTTCCTCACCAGTGTACCGGAAAGCAAATCATATTTTTCTGTTGTCTTTGTCTCCCGTCGCTCCACTGTATCAAAGTACCGGTTCAGGGCGTCCCGCTTTTCCTGCGTTCGCTTTTCACAACGCTTGCGAAGGTGGTCTATCTTCCCTTCCAGCTCTGCGATCTGGGCCTGAACAATCTCTATAAGCCTTTCTGTGGCCTGTTCCTCCGCCTTGATTGCCTTCACGGCATAATCAGCGGTCAAATCGTTGTCGATCTCGTAATAATGCCGTTCTTCCGTCGGCATCACATCACCGTCAAGCGGGCCATACTCTTTAATACACATCTTCTAACACATCCTTTAGTATGCAATCCTCGCAATATACCTTGCCTGAGTAAAGCACCTTATAAACGGTGTCCCCCTCGTACAAGTCACACTTGCATTCTTCGCAGTATGCAATCGGCTCCCTGTCCACATTCATTCCACCTTTTCACGCCGTCCGGTTTCCGCCCGCTCTTCCGTCCATTTTGCAAGATCATACTTTTTGTACATATGGCCTAACGCTTCAATGAGTGTTTCCTTGTCCCGACGATCTGCAGCATCAATCAGCGCGTCAATTGCCATGTAAATGGCGGTTGATTCCTTCATTATTTGACCTCCTTTGTAAATTCGCTCCAGTCTGTTTTCTTGCCCCGGATGCGGGAGAATACCCTTGCGGCGACGTACAGCATCCCCGCACACCCTACCATGCAAAGCGCTCCGGGCATCAGATAGCCCGTAACGATGAGCCACAGCCCCGCAACGCCGCTGGACACTCCATAGAGTGTTGAGATACCGCCCACCGTTGTAAGATGGAAGTTTCTTTCCTCGTACATTTTAGACCTCCTATAAATTGATATGGTGGGCCTTGCAGGGCTTGAACCTGCAACCGTCCGGTTATGAGCCGGATGCTCTGCCTATTGAGCTAAAGACCCACATCGCCGGTTTCCCGGCGTGTCCCCGTCTTTCCGGGGT
>JAEIGA010013303.1_pt1 | contig 12521 bp, 20 predicted proteins | sample 9270691 | NCBI WGS metagenome assembly JAEIGA01 (sample SAMN17057246, study PRJNA624740) | gut metagenome | biome: biome; isolation source: fecal sample | host: Bos grunniens | place: China: Xizang | collected 2019 | reverse complement strand
GACAAGCAGATTGATTATAATGCGTTAGCGAATTTACCTACTTTGGTGACTGTTGACAATGCGCTCACTGAAAGCGGTAAGGCGGCAGATGCCAAGGTTGTTGGTGATAAACTCTCCGCACTGACACAGCGTAGTGATGCCAATACATTAAAAGGATACGCCGTAGGGCAAACGGTAAGTATAGATGATGTTTCACCGATTGAACACGGATTGAATGTGCGAGTACACGGAAAGAACTTGTTTGATATATCCAAAGTACCGAGTATAGATGGAAAACTTACAAACAACAATGACGGAACATTGACTGTTGCGGAAAATCAATACGCAGTTCCTACAGGGAAAAAGATAAATGAATTATGTCCGTCTTTGAAGGCCGACAATGTTTACACATTGAGTTTTTTAAGTACATCAGCAACCACAAAATATATTTGGCTAAATGGTGCGGATGTAATGCTTTACAATAGCACTTACACGTTCACAGATGAAATGCTCAATTCTGAATTGTATTTATATGGTTATCGTGATAGTGACGATGGTTATGGCAGCGTTTGTACAATATCCAATATACAAATTGAAGAAGATACAAGCGCAAGTGAGTACACGTCTTATGTTGATCCATCCACTACTACTTTAACGTATGGTGACAAAACATATACACCTAACTCCGATGGCTCTGTAGAAGGTTTGATGTCTACCTATCCATCTATGGAAATGAGTGTGCCTGATGGTTTCAACGTGTTCTTAGAATACAACCAAGACACCAACGCTGTCATCAAGAAACTCACTGACGCTATTGTTGCGTTAGGTGGAACAGTTTAAGGGAGGGGATTAAATGGCACTAATTAAGTTAGAACTTGATTATCCGATTGAAAACGGCATGAGCGTTACGTTTCAAGCCCCTTGTGATTGTACGGCAGTAACGGGTATCAATGTGTATTATCCTAGCGTGACAGATGATGCAATTACAACCGTTAACAAGACTTTCACGTTTAGAGATTGCCACCTTAACAATCTCAATGGGATTGGAAATCTGTTCATGGCAGGAGCGTATGTCAAGGCTGTGTTGGACGTTGATAACGGATATGCGTTCCTGCAAAATGCTGATAATAACGGCCTGTTGGCAGGACAAGTAACGGGTAAGATTCTCTTGACAAATGTCTCCGTTCCAACTACTGCTTGGGTAGCGAGTTCGGAGCATGAGGATTATCCTTACCAAGCTACGATTGCCGTGGAAAAGGCGAACTCCGACATGATTCCAGAAGTTAACTTTGGATTCGTAGACGCAGTTGCGGGAAATTTCGCTCCTATTACGCAAACCGTATCTGGTGGAGTGGTTATTTACGCAAAGGAAACGCCGTCTGTGGCAATGACAATTCCAACAATTATTTTATGGAACTAGGGAGGGAATAAAATGATTGGAAAGACGAATGCGCTTGCTGGTGGCAACTTACAATTCGCATCGGGAACTGTAAGAACAGGCGCAGCTAGTACGGGAGAGAAAGCTTCTATTTCTTTCTCCGGGTTATCGTTTAAGCCTAAATTTGTATGGCTTCACTATATTGTGCAATCCCAATCTGACAGTAACTCTTATTTGATTTATGCACCTGAGTACACCTTTGGACGCAGAGCAGAACTTGCATTATATACTTGTGATATTAGCTATGCAAATGGAACGTGTACAGTAACCGCAACTCCTACAATGGGATATCGTCCATTTTTCTATTTTGAATCAACTTATTATTGGTACGCATGGGGTTAAGGGGAGGTCTAAAAAATGTTCGTTCGCAAACTTTATTACGATTTAACCACGGGTGAAGTGCTAGAGTCTCACATGAGACAAGGCAGCGTGATGATGACAACGTTTGAAGAGGATACGGCAGTGCTTCCCACTCTTAATGGTCGCACAGAAGCAGACACGGGTTGCATGGTATGGACAGAGCCGAATGCAGAAATCGAAATGGCCTTCATGATGGCAACTAACGTTTCTGTGGACGTAACTAAGACCCCGCATGAGGTTGTGTTCGACTATACGCCCATCGAAGAACCCGAAACTCCCGACCCGGCGGTCATGGAGGAAGCCTTAACTAAGATGGGGGTAGAACTTTATGAAGAAGGTTAGAACCGATATTCTTGAGCAAGCCACGGCTATCCGAGAGGGTATGAAAACTTCGGCTCGTTATCTGCCCGATGAAGTGGCTTTTGAACAACCAAAGGGTTATTACGATGAGTGGAGCGGAGAGGGCGTAAAGTACGAACTCAACGACATCCGAGTGTATGGCGATGAACTGTACCGTTGTATCACGGCACACACTTCCCAAGCCGACTGGACTCCTGACACGGCAGTTTCTCTTTGGGTTCGCATTGCCGATCCCGCACAAGAGTACCCTGAGTGGATTCAGCCACTTGGCGCACATGACGCTTATGCAAAGGGCGCAAAGGTGTCCCACAACGATAAGCATTGGACTTCCGATATTGACAACAATACCTATGAGCCCGGTGTTTATGGTTGGACGGAGGTGGTTGAGTAATGGAACTCACCACACTTACCACCATTATTGCGTTTGTAAGCGAATTGGTAGTTTTATTTGGCGCACTTGTTCCTGTGTTTCTCTCGCTCAATAAGATTACTAAAGGCACAAAATGCCAGTTACGAAGTGAAATGCTCCGTATCTATTATCGCCATGTGGACAAGAAAGAGATTCGTCAATACGAGTATGAGAATTTCGTAGCGTTATACGAAGCGTACAAGGCACTCCACGGCAACTCTTTTATTGATAAGATTTATAAAGAAGTTAACACTTGGGAAGTCGTTAGCTAATGGCTACCTGTAAGAAGCGGAAAGGGCTATACATGAAAATAATTATAGCCCTTATCCTTTTACAAGTTATTGTTTACACTTGGGTGCATTTGTATTTATCCTATAAAGTGGGTATGGAAATTGCACCGACCACTACAATCGGGTTCTACACTTTCTGTGGATTTGAAGCAGGAGTCTGTGGTTATCTCAAACGTGGCATATCAAACAATAGAAATGAGGAAGAACAATGAAGGAAATTTTTCTCAAGCGTCTTGCCACCCTGTTTTCCGTTAAGTCCATTGTGACCATCGTGTTAACTGGCGTGTTTGCTTACATGGCAATTAGTGGTAAGATTAGTCAAGATTTTATGACTATTTATGCAGTCATCATTGCGTTCTACTTCGGAACTCAGTCTCAAAAGCTGCAAGATGCGGTGGAAACTGAGCAAAAGTAAGAGGTTACACATAGCCTACAAATGGGGCTGAATCCCAGTTATACCAACAATCTAACGATTCTCCTAAAGAATATTCGTAACATAGCAAAAACCCTCTACACTGCGGTGTGGAGGGTTCTTTTTTTGTCTCTATTTGTCTAAATTTGTGTGCGTAGCCCACGCATAGACCACAGAAATTTCATATTTTTCAGTGCGGTAGACCACACGAATCAGTATGGAATTTCTATTTTGTTGATCTCGTTTACCAACTCTTGTGGCTCTTTGTAGATGTAGTATTTTTCAGTAACTCCATCGGCGGCATGACCCGCAATTATCCGAACAGTTTCCATTGGGATTCCTGCGGAGTGCATTAAGCTGATTCCAGTTTTTCGGGTGTCATGGACGGTGTGTTTCCACCCAAGGTTTTTCATCAGCGTTTGGTAGTTAGTGTAGAACCCACGATAAGTCATTGGTTGACCGTCACGTTTGGTAAGAATGTAGCTGCCCTTTTCTAACTGCTTCTCAATGAGTGGTTTGATACGGTGGTGGATAGGGATAGTTCGGTTCTTACCAGCTTCGGTTTTAACACCACCGACCATATAGTTGCTGTCCAAGAATATGGTTGCTTTGTTCATTTGGAGCAATTCACTTATCCTAGTTCCCGTGTAGATGAGAATGAGGGTGGTGCGCACAATCTCTTGGTCGTGGTTTTCCCAAAGCCATTTAAGCTGCTCCGGGCTAAACACTGTTCCTGCCTTTTCAATCTTTTCGTTGATCTCCAATCCTTTGGCGTAGTTCTTGGTCACGATGTCGTTGGCGAGAGCAAACTCAAATAGTTGGTAGGCACTACTCCGCACTTTACCTTTACTGCTTGGTTTTAGGTCTATTGCGTCCAACCAATCTTGGAGGTGCGTTTGTTTTAGCTTGGACATTTGAATCTTGAGCAGTGGTTGCAGATGCTTGTATGCCGTCCTAGCCGTACTCAACACCGCATTGCTGTTCTTTCTCTCCAACCGCTTGTACCACATTTGGTAAACCTCATCCACGGTTGATTTGGAGAGGTCGGTGTCCACGCCGTTCTTGTGGTACTCTGCCAATGCTATCATGGCTTCGGTTTGGCTCTCGTAATATCCAAGGTATTTACGGACTTGCTTTCCATCCTTCCACCCGGTGGTGATTCTGACCGCAAATTTCTTTCGTCTGTTTCCACTTAGTTCAACGATGCTCCCTGACCCGTTTTGTAATTTCATGGTGTTTCTCCCCTTTGTATATTTGGTGTATGATTATTCATCGTATAAAAATACACATTTTCTGTATGTTTATACAATGAATGGGAAAGCAATGCAAAAGCAAACCTAAACTTGCCTTTATATTTACTATATAAGGGTATACGTTTATCTGACAATGTAAGAGAACTGTATACCTATTAAAAAGAATATATAGAGTAAGTTATATGTTAGTCTTCATATAAACGCACCATGTCTCGTGCATATTGGAAAAGCCGCCGTTTGCCTGTGCGATTCATCATCATGTAGACTTCCAAGAGTTCCACGGCTTCCATCCCAAAGAACTTCTTGACACCTTGGATAATCCGCACCTCTGCGGCGAGAGGATTGGAAGGTTCGGTACTCCACCCTACTATATATGTTGGAGAAACATCAAACACATTGGCGATCTTCTCTATAGTATTGATTGGAATATTGGTGACTGTTCCTTTCTCATATTTCTGTATAGCTGCACGTTGCACACCGACCCTCCGTCCAAGTTCCTCTTGGGACATATCTGCTATAAGTCTGAGTTCTTTAATTCTTGTACCGGGGCTAACGGTCATTAGAATCCTTCCTTTCTGTTATAGTATAGACCTATTGTATCATTGTAAGATACAAAACACAAACAATAAGCACAAACAATACACAGCATCTTTGGTAAAATGTAACAAAAACTATCTGAAAACTTTGTGGATTATGTAGATTGACACGATACAAACTATTTTGATATAATTTGTTTGTACTCAGGGAGATACACGCTACCTTAACCCAATGGCAGAGGTAACGGTCTTAAAAACCGTAAAGTGTGGGTTCGACTCCCACAGGTAGTACCAGTAGGGGTAGAGAGCAAATGACCGCCGACCCCAGTGAGGTGTCTGCTTGCAGATGCTTCAGGCCAATCCCGGCGGGATGTGTGGTTTCGCGGCTAATCCTTAAACCGCACACGCATCCGTAGTTCAATGGTAGAACCACTGTTTTGTAATCAGTTGATGAGGGTTCAATTCCTTTCGGATGCTCCAATGCCTAACCTCTCGTTGCGCAAATGGCAAAGGCTGAAATGCTGATGTCTAGGGAGGAAGGGGTTCGACCACAAACCAAGAGGGTCTGCGTAGAGGTGGACTACAAGAGACATGGGAAGATGATTAGCTGTCGATCTTTCCGTCCACCAACATAGAGGTGTAGCCAAGTGGTTAAGGCACGGGACTTTGACTCCCGCATTCGTAGGTTCAAATCCTACCACCTCTGCCATTATGGACTCTTGGCTCAGTGGTCAGAGCAGTCGGCTCATAACCGATAGGTCTTAGGTTCAAATCCTAAAGAGTCCACCATATGCGGTAGTAGCCCAATGGTAGGGTGTCAGCCTTCCAAGCTGGAAGTTGCGGGTTCAAATCCCGTCTACCGCTCCACATAGGGACGAGGTGGACAATATCGTGGCTTCCACACACCCTTTGGGTCAAAAGAGATGTAGGTGTACGCTACGCCTACCGTCCCTCATTATCTGGGTGTAGCGCAGTTTGGCAGCGTGTCTGATTTGGGATCAGAAGGTCGTGAGTTCAAATCTCACCACTCAGACCAACTAAATTCTTTGGAAGGGAGGAATGCTTATGCTTGTGAGTGAAGCTGCCCAACGTCTTGGAATGAACACACAGACGTTGCGATTAGCGTTACAACAGGACAAGTTCCCGTTCGGAACGGCAATTAAGACTTCACCTCATCGTTATACCTACTATATAAATAGTAAGTTATTAGACAACTATCTGAAAGGCAGTGGCTATGAAACGGTACTTAATACTAGCGTTACTCCCTGTGATTGTGGGAATCACGATAGCGTTGGTTCTGACGTTATCCAACCGACCAAAGGTTGTTCCGCTTGAACCAACCCCAACGCCTACCGCAGTATTAGTCGCGTCTACGCCGAAGCCTACTCCGACTCCAACGCCCGTGCCAACCCCGGCGATCGTGGAATACGTTCCTGATAGGGAAGATGTTGAGTACATTGCTAAAACACTTTGGGGAGAAGCACGGGGCATTGAGTCAGATATGATGAAAGCTGCCGTAGCTTGGTGTATCTTGAATCGTGTGGACAACCATCGGTGGGGCGATACTGTGAAAGAGGTGGTCACACAACCAAATCAATTCCACGGGTACGCCGAGCATTATCCTGTCACCGAGGAACTAGCTGCACTCGCAGAAGATGTTCTCATCCGTTGGCATAATGAGAAGACCACCGGGGAGATTGACGGCAGAGTGCTTCCGTCCGATTACTATTTCTTCCACGGTTATGACAACAATCCGTTGTACTTCCGAAAAGAGTATGAAGATAGGACGTATTGGAAATGGACTATGGAAAATCCTTATGAAGACTAGGGAGGTTTAATATGTACGATTTGCCTGACCATCCCGACATTGCGGAGACCATGAGAACCGGGTATCCTAATCCTCACGATGATGAACGCTATCCTGAGTGTGAGGTTTGCGGGAAGATTATCGATCCTGAATGTGACGATGCATACGAGGACGAGGAATACGAATGTTTGTGTGGAAACTGTTTGTTAAAGTTACACGATAAGCACATTTGGTTGGGGTGGTCATAATTGGTAATTATTGAAGACTCTCGACAGAAACCAGAGAAGAACGCTCACATTAGAGCGCAGCTAGAAGCACTTGGATACACCGTGGTTCGCAGTAAACTGTACTGTGGTGATTATACTTGGGCAACAGATCAAAAGATTTGTATTGATACCAAGGCAGACTTACAAGAGGTTTGTGGTAACGTTACCCAACAGCACGAACGATTCCGGGCAGAGTGCGAACGGGCTAAAGAAGCTGGCATTCAGTTGATTATTCTGGTACAAGAGCCAAGTATTGCCACCTTGCAGAACGTGTGTTCGTGGTATAATTGGAGACGTAAAAAGAATCCGAAAGCAACGAGCGGTAAGACGCTCTACGGAATCATGTGTAAGATGACCGAACGTTACGGCGTTCAGTGGGAGTTCACGACAAAAGCGAACTGTGGTAAACGAATTGTTGAGTTATTGGGAGGTGGCTAAGTGCATTGGTCGTATAGCCGGGTAAGCTGTTTCGCATCCTGTCCATACCAATATTACCTTCGCTATTATAAGAAGTTGGAAACAATTCCTGACGTAGACGCAGGAAATCCACTCTGGTTAGGCTTGAGTATCCATAAGGGGATAGAAGAAAATTCGGTTGAAGCAGCGGTGGAGGAATATAAGAGCCACTATAACATTATCACAGACGATAACATCAACTGGATAATGCAAATAGAGTACCAGCTTCCAAAGGTCTTGGAACTGCTACCCAAAGGCGGGGAACACGAAGTAGAAGTCAAAATGGATGGCTTCGTGGGCTACATTGACTACATTTGTGGTGATACTCTATATGACTTTAAGTTTAGCAACAACATAGAGTCGTATTCTCAGAGTCCGCAGTTATCTTTGTACAAAGGTTATTTGGAGAAGGTTCGACCCGACATCCACATTAACCACTTAAAGTACATCATGATCCCGAAGATTGCTATTCGGCAAAAGAAAACTGAGACACTTCAAGATTTTCGCTTACGACTCCAATCGCAGTTGGAAGAAAGCGAAATCCAAGTTGTTGAAGTAGACTATGACCCAACTAGCGTACCACGTTTCCAAGATTGCTGTCAAGCGTTAGCCGGGGTAGAGAATTTCCCGAAGAACGAAACTAAACTGTGCGGTTGGTGTCAGTACGAAGCCTACTGCAAGCGTGGTATCGACTGGATGATCTTGTGAAACATTACTAAAAACTAGGTTCAAAGTTTGGCTATTTTGCGAATTGAAGATGGAAAACTTTGGTAGTATAATATCCTCGTAATCAAACGAAAGGAGTTCCCAAAGATGGAAACTATCAACGTCTCAGTCACCGAGTACAAACACCTAACCCGATGCGATGTTATGGTTCGTATGCTCTACAAGCTGCTTACCAACAAGGTCTATCTGTCACCAGAAGACTTACTGAAGCTGTTACAAACTGTTTGCATCATGGAGGGTAAGTAAATGGCAAGCATTCCTGAGAACAAGAAGAAGCAACCCACTGTTAACACGATGCCCGATGTCTTCATCTACGGCGCATCGTATGTCGGCAAGAGTACCTTTGCTGACAACGCAAACGATGTCCTGTTCATCAACACTGATGGTAACACGGACGAACTCCTGAGTCCTGCGATCTCCATTGCCAATGAGGTCACTGTGAATGGTCGCATCACCACTACCAAGTTAGCTTGGGAAGTGTTCCGAGACTTGGTGGACGAACTGGAAAAGAAGCAGAATACATACAAGTACATTGCTCTTGACCTGTTGGAAGACCTCCGAGAACTGTGCCGAGTGTACATCTACAAGAAGATGAACATTACGCACGAATCTGACGCTGGCTTCGGTAAGGCATACGACATGGTGACTACCGAGTTCAACACGGTCATCAAGCGAATTAAGGCCGCTGGCTACCACATCATCATTTGTTCCAAGGAAATTGAAGGTGAGGTAACTCTCAAGAGCGGTGGTAAGTACACCACGTTCAAGCCCAACGTTCCCGACAAGGTTGCAAACCAGATTGCGGGTCTTGTAGATATTAGCGCAAGAGCCTTTGTCGATGAGAACGGTAAGCGTTGGTTGCAGCTTGCCAAGCAAGACCATACCTTTGGCGGTGGTCGTTATCATTTCCAAGTTGATAAGTGCGAACTTTCCATGAATGCACTTGTTGAAGAAATTAAGAAGATTAGCGGAGGTAAGAAGTAATGGGAGAAAATCTGTTTGAGAAGTTCAACTCTATGTTCAATGCCACTGAGATCGCAGCGGCGGCAAAGGAAGCGGCTAACAACACGGGTGAGTTTGAGCGAAAGGAAGTTCCCTTCGGTGACTACGAGGTTCGTGTGACGAAGCTGGAAATTGGTGAACACACCTTTGATGATGACTACAAGGGTATGCCAGAAGCCCATGTGTGGTTCAGAATCATTAACCATCCTGAGTACGCTGGTCAGACGCTCTTTATGAACAAGAGACTGATTTCCATGAAGAATCCCACGGGTGGTTTCCTGATTCACAAGTTCAACGAGTTCCTTGAGACGCTTCAGTCTGGCATTACTCCTGTCTTTGAGAATTGGGAGCAGTACGGCGAAATGGTCACTCAGATGTTCGACACGATTGACGGTCGTGCAGAGTATCAGCTTCACTACTACGAAGACACCTTCAATGGTCGTTCCTTCAAGGACTACGCCATTATTCAGCGTTTCTAATTAACTCTGGTGGGGCGAGGGTTCGCTCTCGTCCCCACTGCTTTATATGAGGTTTGAATTATGGATGCTATGACTAACGCCTACAACGAACTCGCTACTGCTATCGTAATGCAAGCGATTGATGACTACAATATGCTCAAGAAGATGGACGCTACGAAGTTTGTGGAGGAACAGCAGACGGTTTCCTACGTTGAACTCCGCAGATTCTTCAACAGCGAGTATTGCGACAATCTGTTGGTAGATGTGACGTTCACCGGGAAGGACATCCTGAGAATGCTCCGAGGTCTGCCGCTGAGATAAACAAAAAGGACGTGAACGCTGATGAAAGTGCTAGAGTTGTTCGCTGGGACACGCTCTATTGGAAAAGCGTTTGAAGCGAGAGGACACGAAGTTTACTCCGTTGAGTGGGATAAGAAGTTTGAAAACATCAATCTCTATGCGGACATTATGACAGTCACCGCAGAACAGATAATCAAAGAGTTTGGTAGACCCGATGTCATTTGGGCAAGCCCGGACTGCACGACTTACAGTGTAGCGGCTATCAGTACGCATAGACGGAAAGAGCCGAATGGTAACTTGACTCCAATGACCGAATATGCTACCTTCTGCGATTTGGTAAACACTCATGTGGTCGATCTGATTAAGGAACTCAATCCAAAGTATTGGTTTATTGAGAACCCGGTCGGTGGCTTACGCAAGATGGACTTCATGCAGGAACTACCACGGTACACCGTTACATATTGTCAGTATGGAGAACGTAGACAAAAGCCCACGGACATTTGGACTAACCATCCAAACCCAAAGTTCAAAGAGCCTTGCAAACGTGGTGCGCCGTGTCACGATGCTGCTCCTAGAGGTGCTAAGACTGGTACACAGGCGTTGAAAAACGCCATGGAAAAAGCAAGAATCCCAGAGGAGTTGTGCAACCACATTGTGTACATCTGTGAATCGCATATGTGATGTGTGCGGAGTCGTGATACACGAAGGTTACTGCATCCGTGATGGAGAAGAATATTTCTGTTCGGATGATTGTCTGCACGGAGTTTACTCCGAAGACGAATACGAAGAACTCTGCGAAGCCGATGAAGCTTACTGGACGCAGTGGTACTAACTTATTGGAGTGATACGCTATGTTGAATTTTTACGACTTTGAAGTGTGGCGTAAGTTGTGGTGTGTTACCATAATCAATCCGCTGACAAACGAAGAAACGGTCATCGTAAATGACCCGAAGAAATTAGCGTATCATTACGCAAAACACAAGAACGAGATTTACATTGGCTTTAACAACCGCCAATACGATGACTATATCTTCAAAGCGATTCTCTCCGGGTTTGAACCTTGGGAGATGAACGATTGGATTATCAACAAAGACCGTAAAGGTTGGGAATTCAGTTCACTTCTGCGAAAAGTCCAACTAAACAGCTTCGACTGCATGGTTGGTTTCAACGGTCTAAAGACCTTGGAAGCCTTTATGGGCAGTGACATTCGTGAAACGACAATCCCGTTCGATTACGAGGGTGAGTTCACCGAATCCATGATTAAGGAAGTGCTGTTCTATAACAGACACGATGTCATGGAAACCATCAAGACCTTCATGCAACGGAAGTCCGAGTTCGACAGCTATATGGGCTTGGTAAAGCTGTTCAATTTGCCTTTGTCGTATCTTAGCAAGAGCAAAGCGCAGTTGGCAGCGATCATCACAGGAGCGAAGAAGACCAAGCACAAGGACGAATTTGATGTCTCGATTCCACCGACTCTCAGAATTGAGAAGTACACACAAGTTGTGGATTACTTTCAGCGGGATTGGAATTACGACAACAACTTTGAAATTGAGATTGCGGGTGTCCCCCATGTCTATGGCACGGGTGGCATTCACGGTGCTATTCCAAACTACTTTGGAGAAGGTGAATTTCTCCATGTAGACGTAAATAGTTACTACCCAAGTTTGGTTATTCGATATCCTGAGTATTGCATGACGAGAACCGGGGCAAGCTTGCAGAAGTTTACGGACATCTACAACCAGCGATTGGCGTACAAAGCCCAAGGCAATCCAATGGCTGACGCTCTGAAAATCGTAATCAATAGCTTCTATGGTGCTATGAAAGACAAGATGAATCCGCTCTATGACCCAAGATGCGCCAACAACATCTGTATCTTTGGGCAGCTACTCCTAACTGACCTAATCGAACGGTTGGAAGGACATTGCGACTTAATCCAATCCAACACAGATGGTCTTATCATCAAACTCCACGACAATGAGGAAGAGGTACGAGCCATCTGCAAAGAGTGGGAAGAGCGCACGGGCATGGGACTTGGCTACGATAAGGTGCTCAAAATCGCTCAGAAGGATGTAAACAACTACATCATGACGATGGAAAAGAAGGGCAGAGTCAAGATTGAAGCAAAGGGTGCTTATGTCAAGGACTTAAATGATTTGGACTATGACCTTGCCATTGTTAACGAAGCGGTTAGAGCATATCTGTTGGAAGGTATTCCAGTAGAGCGAACGATTAACTCTTGTAATGATCTCCGCAAGTTTCAGAAGGTAGTGAAACTTAGCAATAAATATAAGTGGGTGGAACATGAACAGACACGAACGGGAACTGTTAAATATGACAATAAGGCTTATCGGGTGTTTGCTTCTAGCAATTATTCTGATGGGCGTTTGCTAAAGTGTGATGGAGTGAGAAACCCGGCGAAGTTCGGGAACACTCCAGACCACTGCTTTATCGACAATGGGAACATTG
>JAEIGA010013302.1_pt1 | contig 12521 bp, 10 predicted proteins | sample 9270691 | NCBI WGS metagenome assembly JAEIGA01 (sample SAMN17057246, study PRJNA624740) | gut metagenome | biome: biome; isolation source: fecal sample | host: Bos grunniens | place: China: Xizang | collected 2019 | reverse complement strand
GCTGGTAAAGGTTCTTCTGCCTTGGTGAACCTTTAAAAACCATAGACTATATCTTATCCCTCAGCTATTTCACTGTTAGGGTGTTCGCACTTTTGAATCTCTGTCATTAGGTTAAAATACTCATTAGTCATCCATTCTGGTTGATAATCGTAACACATATTTAATTTATAATAAAACGATGAAGTGATATATGGTGATATTTTATACAAAAAATCTTGCGCTGATGTTTTCTTAAATCTTATTCTATACATATCTTTTGAGTTGGTTTTTCTTTTTATCAAAGAAGTCTCCCAACCCCATGTGTTATAGAAATATTTTTGAATCTTTTCAACATCTTCTTTTTTATATCTATCCGTACAAAGATCAATGCGTCGATCTTTTATATATCCTTTAGTTTTCCCAACTAAACATATATATCCATCCGACATATACCAATTTGCTAAACCACTTAAAGTCAGCCAATTTAATGATTCATTGGTAATACGTCTTTTACGATAGTCATCATAAAAATAATTATATTTTTTATTAAAATATGGATGTGCTTTAATAGTAAGTACATAATGCAATTTATGATTTACACCATCACTACCTGTATGTGCGTCAACGGTTTTTAGTATGATGTTAAAATTGCTACATGATTTAATATCATTGTAAATTTGTTCTATAAAATCTTTATTAATTGATTTTATTTCAAATGATCTTTTATGCACTCCTTTTCCTAAAGTACCATCACCTAATATAAGTCCTGTTAAATATCCTCTTAACTCTGAACTATTCATACTGTTATACCTCCTTATAACTTTGTATGTTTTATCGATTTTTAGTCGTTGAACCTTCTTTTGTTTTTATTAATTTTGTATTGTAAAACCAAAAGCTTGGCTGCTGATTAATTTCTCTCCCAGCAATTCACGAACAATTGTTTTCATAAAGTTTCCTTTAAGCCGTGCACAGAAGCTTACACGGATTTGTACCTGCATATTCAAACTCATCATCTTCTGACAGAAGATTATAGTCACTAATTCTATCCCAGAAAAGAACTCCTGGCTCTGCATAATCCCAGTTCATTTTACAGAACTTATGAAAAACCTCATATGCGTCAACTTCTTTTTCAATAGTTTCGCCTGTTTCTTCACGAGTAAAAGATAATGTAAATTTTTCTTTATTTTTTACCGCTTTCATAAACTCATTAGTAATCTTGATTGAAATATTGGCTTTAGTAACTTTATTTAAATCAGATTTAATTTCAATAAACTCTTCTAAATCTGGATGTGTGCAATTAATAGAAATCATTAATGCACCTCTTCTGCCATTCTGCCCAATAAGTCCTGTTACAAGAGAATATAAATCCATGAAAGATACTGAACCGCTTGTTTCTTTCGCAGTGTTATTAACTTTGCTTCCTCTAGGTGCTAGTTTTGAAATGTCAATACCGCAACCACCGCCATATGAGTATGTTCTAGCCAATCTAGACGCACAGTCAAAAATGCTCTCAATATTATCTTCAGGTGGTGCAATAACATAACAATTTGATAATGTTGTTTTAACGCCAAATTTATCTAATCCTCTATTTGATAGAATTCTTCCACCAAATAAAAACTTCTTTTCTTTAATAAGCTGTCTCAATGCGGCATTTCCGCCCGAAACCCTATCTAACCACTCATCGAAGCTTTCACCGTTATACTGATATTTATTCTGCCAAATATCAATACCAAGCTGGTTATCTTCGCCTAACCATTCTTTAATATTCATTAATTCTCCTCCTTGCTAATCTTGCAAATCACATCATAAACTTTTTGCCAATTATAGCACCTTACTAAACCTTCAGTTACGTGTCTATTCCATGGATAGTCCAATAGAATTTTACAACAGTCTTTTGCTGCAATAAGATTTTCTACACAATCTTCTATAAGGATATCTGTTTTTAACAATTCTTTATTTTTAATACAAATAATTTTAGTTTTATCTAGCCATTGAAAATACTCACGAACCCATTCTACTTTTTTTCCAAAAGTAGCTGGATCATTAGCTGTGGCAAAATATATTTCATGCCCCTCTGAATGTAGTAGTTTTAGATATGTTTGTGCGTATTCATCTGGTTTTACATAATCCCATATATAGTCTGAGTGAAAAATATCCTGCAACTCTTGTGCAACATGTGATTCAAAACTATCTTTTAATGAGTATCTTGTTATTCCAGACATAGTATAATTTGTTTTGTGTCTTTTGTTATATATATCTAACGATGCTTGTACAAAATTATTTAACGTACAATCTACATCTGTTACAATAATCATAAAACCACTCCTGTTTCTTTAATAATTTTTTCTACATATTCATACATCTCATTGGCGTCAAAACTATCCGCATCAATCTCAACTAACTCTAAATCCTTAACCTTTGGACACTTCCATAAGCCAACAAGTTTTTCTAGCTCTTCATACCAGTCAAACTCTTCGTCATTTAGAATACGAGATATAATCTGGGCATCTGAATCTCCTCTATATTGCATACGTTTAATTCTAGTAATTACAGATGTGTTAAAATACAGAATGATAATCTTTCTATCTGTGTTGTATTTTCTAAGTAGATAATCAACGCCATCAACATCGATTACATAAATATCTGAATTATCAAGCTGCTCTTTTGTTGTACAATACCTATTGCCGTTATATTCTGTGTATGCAACAATATCAGTCAGTGCATCAAACTCCTTATCAGACACAAATGTATGTCCGCTTTCCATGTCAAATCTTGGCGCACGAGTTGTATACGACTGTAGCTGTCTTAGTCCAAGTCTAGTCTCAAGTAATGTCGCAAGAGTTGTTTTACCACTTGCCGACTTTCCAACTAGCAATAATAAAGGTATTCTATTCACAAAATCACCTCCATTAGTTTTTAATCTTTAACAGCATATCTCTATCAATAAAACCAAAACTTGCTTTTTCAAGCTGCTGTAGTGTTTCCTCGGCTAATATTTTTACTTCAGGATTTGCGCCAGACTTTTCATTACGCTCTTTAAATACATGAGCATGTTCTGTCAGGTTGATTTTAAAAATAAAATTAGATGGAATAGATAGCATATAAAGACCACGCTTTACATCTTTGTTATTTTCCATACCCTTTAAGATATAACCGTTAACACCCTTAACATATGTATTGCCTTCGTATTCAATTTCATTAGGTGTTGAAATACCTAATGCTGCTAAAGCTATATCTGTAGGAATAATTTTGCCGTCATAATATTCAGAGATTTCTCCATCTGAAAAATCTGCAAGTCTAGTGGATGATCGAATAATTCTATTCTCCATTCTTCTAGCATGTGCATCCCAGTCATCCTGACCAGCTCTATGTAGCCCGTATACAGTAAAACTGAAGTCTAAGAATCTTCCCATAGTAATGTGGATTGGTGCCCATTTAAACAGCTTCTTTAGCCAATCCTCAAGCTTACCAGACATTTTAGTGAATGCCCCTATTGGTCCTACTTCAGGATCTGTGTTTACACAATTTGCAACTTCTTTTCTAATATCAAGCTCTAACTCACGAGTTAGTGTACGCTTAGATAGGAACATTGAAATAATTGCATCATCCCATCCATCAATTCTATTTAGATATACTTTCATTTGTTTCCTCCATCAATTTTGTATCGTTCTCATTAACTTCTGTTGTAGTTCCATCTGAATTAACCTGTCTAGACATACTTGTTTTACAGAATTTTTCAATATCTGCAACTAGACGTCTATGATCGTTAAGTGTCAGCTTGCCTGGCTTATTTCTAAAAGCCGCAATTTTCTGTAAAATTACAGAACAAGACACCTGTGCACCGAGCAGTAAATTCTGAGTACGAATTTTTTCAAACTGCTGAGTGATGGCTTCTTTTAGCTCGGCATCAGATTTTTCCTCAATTTCAGATTCCATTGTAATGTTATTTTCGTCCATGATATCTTTTCCTTTCTGTATATTTTAAGTTTGTATACCTATTATATATCATTAATTTTGTATTGTCAATAAGGAGCGTGATGATTTTCCGCCCCTTATTTTCTTTTTAATACATCATCTAGCCACTGATCATATGATTTTATTTTATCTGCAATCATTTTATCGTCACCATCTTTTTTGCCAAGCACCGCAACTTGCTGTCCTTTGACAATTAAATCTTGGAACTTCTGCAATGCATCTGGCCATATTACAATTTCTATAATACCGTCTCCAGAATAAATATTAGCAAACGCAAACTGCTGACCATTTCTTGTTTTCTTCTTCTGTATTTTAGAAACAATACCAACAATAACGCATTTATCGCCATTTTCGTATGAAGAGAAATCGTTAAGAAGACTATACGCTTCTTTAAATGGATTTTCATCATTTACAAATATCTGTAATGTTTCAAATTCATAGAACTGTTCATCTTCTAAGTATTTTCTTTCACACTCTTCAATATATTTTGCATACTTTTCTTCCTGTTGCTCTTTAAAGATAGCCTCTCTTTTAGCATTGTATATCTGTAAAACTCTCTCTTTATCTACTTTCTTTCCAATCATATACTGAGTTGTATCAATATCCCATTCAACTAGTAATTTTAGTTTTGTAGGTAAAGACTTTACAGGCTTATATTCTTTTGCACCAAACTGAGATTTAAAATACTCAATTAAGAACTGCTTCTTGTTTGATGTTGGTATAGCACCTGATTTTACAAGGTTAATAATCTGTGCTTTGGTTGGATTTACTCTTTCCACAAAGTCATTAAAGTTTTTAAACTTACCATTAGTATTACGCTCATGAATGATTTCTTCAGCAAGTGTACCACCTATGCCTGCAATAGCAGAACAGCCAAACAGAATTTTACCATCCACTACAGAGAAGTTGATTTCTGATTTGTTAATATCTGGTGGCAAGATTTCAACACCAAACTGCCTTGCGTCTAAAATAATCTTATTAATCTTACCTGCTTTATCTTTATTTAGGTTTAACATAGCTTTAAAGAACGCCACAGGATGGTGCGCTTTTAAATACGCAGTCTGCATACATATTACAGCATATGCGGCGGCGTGAGATTTGTTAAACCCGTAACCTCCTTTAGCAGAAAGTTCTTCACATATTTTATCAGCTATATCAGCCGAATAACCATTATCTAAAATTTCCTGATGTAGTAATGTAACCTCTTCTTTAACCTTTTCAGGATTCTTTTTAGCAAGACATTTTCTCATACGGTCTGCCCCAGCATCACTACGACCACCAAAAACTTTAGTGATACGCATGCTCTGCTCCTGATAAATATTCTGACCAAATGTTTTATTAAAGATTGGCTCCATATCAGGGTGAATGTAAGTGATACTACTAGGATTATTCTTACCATTAACATAACCATCAATAGACGGCATAGCATCTGGACGATATAGCGCAACAAGTGCAGTAAGCATTTCTAGCGAACTAGGTTTGATACGAGCAATAAGGTCTTTCATGCCCTGGCTTTCTATCTGGAATAGTGAGTCCGTTCTGCCGCTACAAATAACATCGAAAATGCCCTCGTCGTGCTCAAAATCAGGATTATTGATATCAATAGCCCATGGGTCAATATTATCTTCCTGAATCGCTTCGTTTATCGCTACAAGTGAAGCAACCCCAAGACAGTCGTATTTAACTAGAGATAACTTCTCGTTCATAACCTTATCTACAGAAATTACATGTTCGCCTTTCTGACCTCTTCTAATACCAATATAATGGTCATATGGGTGCTTGCACACAATAACACCACCTGCGTGAATACCATAGCCACGAGGTCTATTTGTAATACGACCTGCAATATCAAGTAGCTCAGCATACTTAGGGTTTTCAGACACTTCCTTGTTGTGTTTTAAACATTCTTCCCAAGTATCTTGCACAAACCCTTTACTGATTTTTTCCATCTCTTTATATGAAAATCCAAGAATCTTACCTACATCTCTAATGCTTGTAATAGGTGATGTATATACAATATTCATAACCTGTACAACTTTATCTTCACCATATTTATCTGTAAGATACTCAATTACTCTAGCTCTATCACTAACGTCAATATCAACGTCAGGAAGGTCTTTTCTTTCTATAGTTAGAAAACGACCAAAGTCAAGGTCGTATTTAATCGAGTCCAAGTTTGTAATACCAAGTAAGAAGCAAACTTCAGACCCACACGCAGAGCCTCTTCCTGGCCCTACAATAATATCGTTTTCTTTGCACCAATTGATATAATCCACAAGAATCAAGAAGTAATCGCAAAAGTCTTTTTGTTCAATTACATAAAGCTCTTCTTCAATTCTTTGTTTGTAAATTTCTTGTTTTTCTACAGGCCATTTATCCATGCCCTTGTTTGCATACCCTATCCATGTTAGCTCTCTTAAATATTCAGCTGAACTAGAATACTTTTCTGGAATGTCAATCTTTGGAAGCTCAGGTTCGTGCCAAGGCATATCGATATCTTCGCACAAATCTGCCACAACGTCAGTATTTTTAATACACTCACATGCAGCCTCATATCCAATCTGTTTATCAAGAACTTCGTGGATTTCATCTTCAGACATCATATAACATCCTTCGTAAATTTCGGCAGCAGTTTCTTTATCGTGCGCAATACGTAAAAAATAATCCTGATAATACAGGTCTTCTTTTGTTGCTGCGTGCACATCGTTTGTAACCACAACTGGAGTATTTGTATCTTTTGCTAACTGCATGATTTTTTTATTATATTCCGCCTGCTCTTCATTATTGTGCGCCTGAATCTCTAGGAAATAGTTTGGAAATAGTTCTTTATACTCTTTAACTATCTCTAAACATTTATCATAATCTTTAGTACGAGAAATCTTACTTGCTAGACAAGCTGATAATACAATTAAATTATTCGTATCTTCTTTTGCTATATCGTATCTTGAAATACGTGGCTTATAATAAAACCCATGCAGATGCCCAAGAGTAGACAAACGATTTATTGCACGTCTACCCTCTTCATTACGTGCGATAAGAATCATATGATAATATTTATTATCAGGGTCCTGAACATCTCTATCTTCGCACTCATACGCTTCCATGCCAAAAAGCAGTTTTACATCAGGATATTTAGATCTTACCTCTGAATAATACGGATGAGATGTTAACTCTCCGTGTTCAGTAATAGCTAGTGCTTTAAGCCCTAGTTCAGATGCACGTTTTAAGTTTTCCTCTGGGCTAGAAAACCCATCTAGCACCGAAAAATAACTATGTGTATGTAAACTACTTGCCATTGTATACCTCCTCTAAACTACCAATACACACTTGTCGACTGCTCTCGTCACAGCGGTGTATAAAAATTGCCTATATTCTTTTTCACTACGCCCCATCTGCTCTGCAAAGATTAACACCTTATCCCATTGGCTGCCCTGTGCACGATGGGTTGTTATAGCAAAACCATAATCAAACTCTAGTGGTCTTTGCACCTTGTAAAAATCCCTAAAATTCTGATTGTTTACCGTAGGAGTGCCAGTAGTTAGTAGTTTGTAATCAATATTAAACTTAGTTTTATCAAATATTTCACCAGACTCTGCAATAAACCTTGCTGTCATTTTAGGCTTTAATTTTTTAGTGTCTGTAAACTTTAATCTATCAATTGTACCTATCATACCGTTTAATAATGGCACTTCATCAAACTTATCTGTAATCTTCCAATAATTACGAAGGCAAATCAATTTATCACCATTCATTGGGTCAGCTTGATATGCATCGCCCCATTTTAATTTACGCACTTCGTCGTTTAAATAACGTCTCATATTGTTTGTGCCACTTAAAATAATATCCGCACCAAGTAGCAATCTTGGGCTAACCTTTTCTCTAGGCATAACAAAGGCGTTTTTGGAACCACCATACATAATAGGTTTGCCCTCTCTAATATCCATACTTAGTCTAATAATAGGCGAATCCAATGCTTGTCTGGTAATTTCAGTTAACACCGCGTGGGGTTTATCAACGATATTGGCACTTGCCCCAATTGCAGGTAGCTGAAAATTATCACCAAGAAAAATAATATGGGTTTTATGAGATAACAAAAGTTCAAACATCTCTTTACTCACCATACTAGCTTCATCTACCACGATCAACTTCGGGTTATCTTCAAGACAATCTTTTGGAATAAACTCTACATCGTCGGTGTTTTTGATTTTCCTAGGAATATAAAGAAGTTTATGAAGTGTCATGGCATTTGTACAGCCTTTTTCTCTAAGTACCATAGCGGCCTTGCCCGTAAGCGAACTGTATACAACATCTTCTTCGTTAATTCCCAGAGCTTCTATAATATACGGAATCACTGTTGATTTACCCGTGCCGCCGTACCCAACAATAGTAGTATAAGACTCACCAGCTTTATATCTTTCTACAACTGTTCTTATTGCATTTTCTTGTCCATTTGTTAATATCATGATATCTCCTTTCAATTAATTTTGTATTGTTAGATTATTATAACATATTTCTAATAATTGTCAAATAAAAAAAAAGAAGGCTTCTTCAATTCGTAAAGTAAAAAAATACTTGCATAAAACAATGTTTTAGTATCTCACGTTTAGAGCCGTCATTCCCAGATACTAAAGCATTTTCTTTAAATGCATAAAGACTTAAAGCGCAACTTTTATGGTTGCGCTTTTTTATTGACTTTAATTTACATATTATCTATACTTTTATGAGTAAACGTAACTGTTTGTAAAAGATACAAAAAAACAGTTTACAGTTGGACGGTTGTTTCTACACCATTCATGGGATAGGAACAAAAAGATACAATAACTCCTGTGAAAATAATTTTTCAAGGAGGCGTTGTAAATGAGTTACATAAAATTCATTAGCACAATGTTCAAAATAATAAGAGTTCTAATTTCTATTTACGAACATTTGAATAAATAATGGCCATTATTTTCGTCATTAACGTATTTAAACAACTGTCAGCGTTTGCCTCGTATTCTGCAAACTTTACCAAGAAAATGGGTTACATCACGTTATACTAAATAAATAGCGCTAATTATTTGTATTGCAGTAAAGATAGAGAATATGTAGATTTTTTAAACTGTCGATTAGATGTAGTCGGCAGTTTTTTTATTATCAAATCATTGAAGCAAAAAGAGTATAATGTTAGAATTATATCAACCCTGCCCCACCGTATGGAAACATAAGGACTCTGCATCAGCGTTGGGCTAGCGCTATGGGGGATGTCAGTAATAATAATCCCATTATTTTTATTGATGATGCCAGAGATAAAGAAGGAGGCGATGTCTATGGACTTGATATTAACTTTTAATAAATTTTACGAAATTTTAGTTTTATTGTATGAAGCAGATATCTCCTCCCTCGGAACGAGGGTTATTTTTTTTGCTTAATAATTGATGTTTTGTATGATTCGTTTTACTTTACGAATCGCAGAGCATGAAATTCTTATCCAACTTTTTGAAATTGTTCGTCCCAAAAGTAATGCCGATGCGCAAGCACAACCCAATACAATAATGCAGTTATCTCACTGCAAAGTGAAAGCGCCTTGGCTAAGAATGGTGCACATCACACCTATTGTTATAGCCCTGATGGTCATACTAGCTAGGTTCAAAAAATAACCCATCAGGTCAAATCATGTTCTGATTGCAAGGAGTGTGAGCTACAATATATTGCACTAAGGTTTTGGGAAAATAACAGAGAACTAAACTACCAATATGATGTGCTTGGTAGTTTTTTTATTTAAATCAACTACTAGCTAAATTTAGCCATCCAAAGTATAATGTAATTGCATAGTTTACCATCCTTTCAAGCAACGGAAGGAGCGTGATTTGAATGGCTAAGATTAAGATCAAAGTCAAGGCTAAGGGTACAATACGTATCATTCGCCGTTAAGAGCGCAGTTATGCAACAGAGGGTGATCTTCCTGCATCATTCTCTATTTTTTTAGCTAGTAGTTGAAATTTTATATGATTCGTTTTACTTTACGAATCGCAGATGAGGGCGCATTACACCCTCGTTGATTCAGTCTTCAAATTCTTCTTCTTCGTAAAATCTAATAAACATTGTTATTCTCCTATCATTTCTACAAATTGTTCTTCTGTGATAATTGGAATATTCAATTCCTTGGCTTTTTTATTTTTCGATGATGTTGACTCTACATCGTTATTAATTAAATAATCAGTTTTAGAACTTACTGAGCTAACAGCTTTGGCGCCAAGAGATATTATTTTTTCATTAATACTGCTTCTTGTAAAGTGATTTAACTTTCCAGTTACACAGATATTTTTGCCAGTAAATAGATTTTCCTTAACTTCAACCTTCTCAGGAATAATAAAATTCATTTCACCTATTAGCCCAGCAATCATATCTTTATTACGTTCCGCAAAATCCCAAATGTTTTGCATCATGGTCGCACCAAAATCATCCAGTAGAGTGTAATTAAATTGCTGAGATATTCCCATTTGATACCAGTCAATAGGGTTGTGATTAAAATACTGAGCAATCGTTTTCGCTGCAGATAGCCCGATACCATCAATGCCAAGTGCCGCAATGAAATTTTCTAGCTTAATATTTCTTGATGCTTCAATAGCTTCTAGTAGTTTTTCAACTGACTTTTTACCAAGCCCATCCATCATCATTATTCTTGCTTTGTGAGCTTTTAAGTGATATATATCATTGTAATGATATATCAATCCACTTGTGATCAGTTTTTCTAGCAACTTCTCTGAAAGCCCATTTATATTTGCGCAATTACGACTTACAAAGTGTGTAAATTGTGCAAGTTTTTTTGCCGCACAGTCAGGATTTGTACAAATAAGAATTTTACTGTTTTCAGTATCCTTGATCTCAGTATCACCGTCACATACAGGACACACTCCTGGAATACGGATATAATCCGTATTTATTCTATTTTCAGCAGAGATATTTCTGTGCACCTGAGGAATTATCATGTTGGCTTTATAAACCTCTATGATATCTCCTACGTGCAAATCAAGCTGTGTTAATACAGATACATTGTGCACCGATGCCTTTTCGACTATAGTTCCATCAATCTCTACAGGTTCAAATACAGCGGTAGGATTAATAACCCCTGTACGTCCTACTGTCCATTCAATATCTAGCAGTTTTGTTTCATACACTTCATCCTCGAACTTAAAAGCCAACTGAGATTTTAAATGGTGCCCAGTCGCCCCAAGAGACTCTCCATACTCCACATCATCATAGCCGATAACACATCCATCAATAGGATACGATGCGTTTTCACACATTTGTTTTACCCAGCCAATAGCTAAGTCTATAGTTTTAGCTGTAACATGCGGCTCTGTAACACACGGAGTAATTTCAAAACCAAGCTTAGATAAGTCACACAATCTATCAAAAAACGAATTACCATCTATACCTTTTACAGCTTTCCAAGCCACAAATCTCATTTTTCTCTGTGCAGCAATTTGACTATCAAGCTGTCTAATTGAACCTGAAGCTAAGTTTCTTGGATTTCTATACTTTTGATCTTCAGGAAGGTTAGAATTTATTTTATCAAAATCTTCATATGTAATAAGAACTTCTCCGTCAACTATCAATTCTCCAGTATGATTGATTTTTAAAGGTATATTTTCAATAACCCTAGCGCAATGCAAAATATCCTCTCCGATATAACCATTACCTCTAGTTTCTGCTGATACTAACTCGCCACATATATAACGAAGCGAGCATGTCAGCCCATCCATTTTCCCCATAACAATACACTTTTTATCTCCCATAAAACTTGCAACTTCGTTAACATCTTTAGTTTTATCAAGAGAAAGCATAGGGTGATTGTGTTCAACCTTCTCTAGTTTTGACTTAACCTCATAACCAACATTTTGAGTTGGAGATGAAGCCATAATAAAACCAGTTTCTACTTCAAGCGCTTTAAGTGCGTCAAAATTCATATCGAAATCTCTATCCGACATAATGGTATACCCTGTGTTGTAATAGGCGTCGCTGGCAGCGTTAAGCTGTTTAACTAAGTCTTTAATTGTATTAATCTTAGACATAACATTCCTCCGCACATGACACTGTGTTTGCTAATAATTCACTTACTGTCATTGGACCCACAGAACCTGGGACTGGAGTTATTGCACTAACCTTATCTAGCACATCATCAAAATCCACATCGCCACAAAGCTTACCGTCGTCCATTCTATTAATACCTACATCAATAACAACAGCGCCTTCTTTAACCATATCAGCTTTAATAAATTTAGGCTGACCAATTGCTACAACAAGAATATCGGCGCTTCTAGTAAACTCTTCTAGGTTTTTAGTTCTACTATGACACACTGTAACTGTAGCATTTGCTTCTAACATCAGGTGTGCGACAGGCTTTCCTACAATATTACTTCTGCCCACAATTACCACATGTTTTCCTTCAACTTCAATATCATTTATATCCAACAAATCCATAATGCCCTGCGCTGTGCATGGAGCAAATTCTGCGCTACCTAAGAATAACTCACCAAGTCTTTGGCTTGTAAGGCAATCTGCATCTTTTTCTGGTGGAATTAAAT
>JAEIGA010013301.1_pt1 | contig 12522 bp, 12 predicted proteins | sample 9270691 | NCBI WGS metagenome assembly JAEIGA01 (sample SAMN17057246, study PRJNA624740) | gut metagenome | biome: biome; isolation source: fecal sample | host: Bos grunniens | place: China: Xizang | collected 2019 | reverse complement strand
CATCATCTTCTTTAACATTTTCTTTCCAACTGTGAATTATTTTTTCTTCATGCTTATCCCATTTATCTCCAAATATACTCATTGGCTTTTCTACTGATGTTGAGAAATGTAAATCGCCTATTGCATATAAACTCATATTTTTTGTCCTTTCTAATATTGCATTTTTGTCCTATCATTGTGTTATATATCTTAATATTTCCAAAAAAGACAGTTACCCTTCATTGGATAACTGTCTAATTGTCTACTTTATGTTTATATCCTTGTAATAAAGAATCTATTTCCTTTTTTAACTGAAGTATTTCAGTTATATCTCTTTCGTTATCTACCTTATCTAATCTTCTTTGGTATATTATAGCCTTATGCGTTTCGCCTACATTATATAATTCTTGAATTTTATCTAAGACATCTCTCAATGTAACAGACTTAACTTGATACATAACTTGAGCTTTCATTATATCCTCTCTAATCTCACTCATTTCTTGGTCTAGTAAAAATGCTGCATCTGCTGCTCTTCTAAGTCTTACAGCTAATGCTTCTGGAATATAATGCTCATATTTATATTTTAAAGAATGTTCTATTGTCGCCCAAAAGTTCATCGCAAGTGTCCTTATCTGTATTTCACATAAAATCTCTTTAGATCCTGCAATAGAATGTATAGGATATTTTATTATTACATGATAACTTCTATATCCACTATCCTTAAAGTTCTTTATATAGTCTTTTTCATAAACTATACTCATATCACTTCTAGATTTAATTAAATTTACAATATTGTATATATCCTCAACGAATTGACACATGATTCTTATACCTGCAATATCTTCCATTTCAGCTTCGATATCTTGTATATTTAATCTTTTTGCTTTAGACACAATTGATGCTATCTTTTTTGTTCTTCCTGTTACAAATTCAATAGGAGAATATTCCCCTTTTGTTAAAAATTCTTTTCTTATATTTTTAAATTTTACTTTTAGTTCTTCTACCGCATTATTATAAGGCGCTAATACTTCATCCCATTTTTCGTATTCCATATCATCCACCCTTTATCTATTTTTCCATACATATCTATTTTAACATAAATCACTCGTTTTTTGTATAATAAAGCAACTCTCCATCTTGTAATATATAATCAACTTCATCTAAATCTATTAAATAACTAATTAAAGAAATTAGTGATGATTTAAAAAAATGATATTCTTTATAGTTATAGCTTAGATTATTATTTACTAATATATTCTTTAATATATTTTCTACAGTAATAGGATTACTTAAACACACTCTAACTTGATTTATATACTTATTTATAGCATTCTTATGATTTTCTATTATTTGAACACTTTCTTCTTTTGATATAAGCTTTTTACTATGTGATATAACTAAGTATTCAAAGTCTATATATTTTATTTTATCTAAAGACTTTAATTGCTCTTCTATATCAAATAAAAATAAAAAGTCATACTTTTTCAGCATATCTTCTCCAACTAATAAATCTCCTACAAATAATACTTTATCATAAGTTAAAATACCTATGCTTCCTGATGTATGTCCATTAAAATTAAATATTTCAAACTCTTTATTATTTATATTTATTTTTCCTTCAGATATAACAGTATCTACAACAACTTTTTTAGTATGTCTATGATTAAGCTTTTCATCCATTAATTTATTACTTTTGCCACCCATTATATATTTACTAAATAAATTTAAATTTTCTATATATAACTTTGCATATTCTGAAGATAGTATTTTTACATTTTTATATTCCTCTTTTAGTTGTTCACAAGCTCCAAAATGATCATTATGTTCATGAGTATTTATTATATATTTTAACTCTATATTATTTTCTCTAAATGACTTTATTAATTTATTAATTCTTATACCACTAAGACCTGGGTCAATAATTAATGCAGTATTATCATCAAATAAATATACTCCTGTGTTAGTTGCACCTCTTAGATAAAAAGTATTACCTAATATATTTATTAACTTCATTATATCACCTTTTATAATAATATTCTTTTTAATCTGTTAATCGCTCTATTTCTAACTTTTTCATCTTTAGATACTCTTATTTTTATATTATATGCAGTATCTTCATGTAGTAAGTTTTCTATAAAGTACTCAACTACTCCTCTATCCTTGAACTCTATATCTATAATTCCCTTAGAGTATATATTTGAATCTAATATCATTAAATTATCTGCAAACTCTAATCTCTCACTTTTATTTAAATATCTTTCTTCTGGTATAAAGCTTTCACAATACTTTATCTTAAAGTTTACTACTTTATCGCTAATATCAAATCCATATTTAGATTTTATTAAATCTTGATATTCTCTATTTCTCTCAGTTACATTATTTAAATTTTTATTGTAATCTTCTTTTTTCCAATGACCAAATAATCTACAATTTAATGGTCTAACTTCATATATCATACATCTATTATCATCATCTTTAAATGGACATGGTTTCTTTTCTATATATTCTAAGAAGTAATAATCAATTACCTTACTTAAGCACTTCTTCTTTAGTTCAGGTTTAGATTCTAAATAATTAAATATATTTATAAATTCAATCAAATTAGTTCCAACTGATTCCATACAGCAATTTCCACATCCACTACAATCTCCACTCGGTAACATTTTATAAACATTATTTAATTTATCAAATAATTTATTTTCATTTGAATATTTTATACAATTTAAAACTTGATCCTTTTTTATACTAGTCATTATTATTACTCCTTGTTATAATTATTAAGTTAATACAAACAATTATTATAACACATATTTTTAGAATATTTATAGGAGGTTATTTCATGAATAGATATACAAAGATAATAAACATGATGGATAGTTATTATACTAAGGACTACGAAAAAACAAAAAAGAATATAACTAAAGTTAGAGAAGTTAGAGAAGAAACTGTTAGAAAGTTCTTCTTACAAGGTGACTGCGAAGTTTTAGTAGTGTTTGAAGAAACAGGTAGAGAAATACTTATAGATGACTTCTCTTCTGATGACGATATAAGAAAATATCTTGGACCTAAATTTATAAATAAAAAAAGATAATTTTTTATAATATTAATGTATAGATTTAGATTTTGAGTCAATAATATTAATGTAAAATTAAATATTTAACTCAATCTCCCCCAATTTAGAGCCTTTGTTCCCCCAACATAGGCTCTCTTTGTATTCATTTTTAAATATAAACTATATGGTATAATACTATTTATATAAACAAATTTTAAGAGGTGATTACATGTTAAATATAGGCAATTTAAATTTAGATATAGATTTTGATTATAGAATTATAAGAGAAGAAAATAATGATGTTGATTTATTCATAGATATAAACTACCGTAGTCTAGATATAGATACAGATAATAATGGATTTTTTAATTCTAGAGTACAATTTCCATTTGTAAGATCATTAATACTTAGAATAAATAAAGAAAGTAATATAATGACTGTTCATTTAATGAGAGATATAGATTTATTTTCTGCATTTGCCAATTTTGAAGTTAATTACGATAATTGTGTAATAAATATAAAAAATGAATTTGAAAAAGTTAGAATGTTTAAATCTTAATTAGAATTTAAATAAAAAATGAAGCCCTTAAATGGACTTCATTTTTATATTTATTTTATAATTTATAATTGATTATATTAAAATCTATGCATTACTGTTTTTGAAATTACTAAGCATCTACTTTAGCTAATTCTTTACCATTTTGATTTACTGATGGCTTTGATTTATATATATTCTTATATATTTGAACTAATTCAGTTACTAATGGTAATCTCGGATTAGCTGGTGTACACTGGTCATCAAATGCATCTAAAGCTAATCTTTCTATAGCTGCAAAGTAAGTTTCCTCTTCTATTCCACATGCTTGTACTGTCATCGGCATATTTAATTCTTTCATTAAGTTTCTTATAGCTTGTACTAAGCTCTTAACGCCTTCTTCTGTAGTATTAGCTTTTAGTCCTAATACTTTTGCAATTTCAGCATATTTTTTATCTGCTACGAATGACTTATATTTTGGGAATGCCGCAAATTTAGTTGGCATAGTAGCATTATATTCTATTACATGAGGTAATAATATTGCATTTGCCCTACCATGTGGTATATGGAATTCTGATCCTAATTTATGAGCTAATGAGTGATTAACTCCTAAAAATGCATTTGCAAATGCCATACCTGCTATACAAGAAGCATTATGCATTTTTTCTCTTGCTTCTTTTCCTTCTGCTGTATTAGCTCCTTTATATGATTTTGGTAAATATTCAAATACCATTTGGATTGCTTTCATAGCTAAAGCATCTGTATAATCAGTTGCCATTATAGAAACATAAGCTTCTATAGCATGAGTTAATACATCTAATCCTGTATCTGCAGTGACAGCTGGTGGTACAGACATTACAAACGTAGGGTCTATTATAGCTACATCTGGAGTTAATTCATAATCAGCTAAAGGATATTTTATGTTATTTACTTTATCAGTTATAACTGCGAAAGACGTAACTTCTGACCCTGTTCCAGAAGTAGTTGGTATAGCTACCATTTTTGCTTGTCTTCCTAGTTTAGGGAATTTATATATTCTCTTTCTTATATCCATAAATTTAAGTCTTAAGTCTTCGAAATCTGCATCTTGATTTTCATAGAATAACCACATACCTTTAGCCGCATCCATTGCAGATCCTCCACCTAAGGCTATTATTGTATCTGGCTTAAACTTTCTCATAGCTTCTGCACCATTTAAAACTGTATCTACAGATGGATCTGGTTCTACATCAGCAAATACATCTATCATAACTGGATTTCTTCTTTTTCTTAAATGATACTCTACTTTTTCAACATATCCTAATTGAGTCATCATTCTATCAGTAACTATCATTACTCTTTCAACCTCAGGTAGTTTCTCTAAATATTGTAATGAACCAACCTCATGATATATTCTTTCAGGTACCTTAAACCATTGCATATTTACTCTTCTCTTAGTAACCTTTTTTATATTTATTAAATTTACTGCTGATACATTATCTGTTGTTGAATTATTTCCCATAGATCCACATCCTAAAGTTAATGATGGTGTATTAACATTATATATATCACCTATAGCACCATGAGTAGAAGGTGCATTTACTAGTAATCTTCCCGTTCTTACTTTTTGACTAAATTCTAATATTATATCATCATTATTTGAATGTATAACAGCTGAATGGCCTAACCCTCCAAATTCTGTCATATCTATACATCTTTGTATTCCTTCTTTAGCATTTTTTACTTTTATACAAGCAAGTACTGGACTTAACTTTTCTTTAGATAATGGATAATCCATTCCTACTCCACCTATTTCAGCTACTAACATCTTAGCATCCTTAGGAACTTCAAATCCTGCCATTTGAGCTATTTTATATGGTGTTTGACCAACTATATTAGGATTTAAAGATTTTGTTTCTGGATTTATTACTGTTTTTTCTAATAATTCTTTCTCTTTTCCCTCAACAAAATAACAATTGTAAGCTCTCATTAAATCAACTACTTCATCATATATACTTTCTTCTACTATAACAGCTTGCTCTGACGCACATATCATTCCATTGTCAAAAGTTTTAGATAGTATTAAATCATTAACTGCTTGTTTTATATCTGCAGATTTTTCTATAAAACATGGTACATTACCTGCCCCAACCCCTAAAGCTGGTTTTCCAGAAGAGTACGCTGATCTAACCATTCCCGGTCCACCTGTTGCTAATATTAAAGATACTCCATCATGTTTCATAAGTGAACTTGATGCTTCTAATGACGGTACTTCTATCCATTGAATGCAGTTTTCTGGTGCTCCAGCTTGTATAGCTGCATCTCTTAATATTCTTGCAGCTTCTGATGAGCATTTTTGAGCTGATGGATGGAAACTAAATATTATAGGATTTCTTCCTTTTATGGATATTAATGCTTTAAACATAGTTGTTGAAGTTGGATTAGTTACAGGCGTAATACCAGCTACAACGCCTATTGGTTCTGCAACTATCATATATCCTTCTTCATCATTTTCTTCTATTATTCCCACTGTCTTTGTGTATTTTATACTATTATAAACATACTCTGTTGCAAATATATTTTTAGTAACTTTATCCTCAAATACCCCTCTATTTGTCTCTTCTACTGCCATTTGAGCTAATTCTATATGTTTATCTAACCCTGATTTAGCCATTGCAGCAACAATTTTATCAATTGCTTCTTGATCTAACTTTAGCATTTCATTTTTAGCTTCATTAGCTTTTGTCACTAAATCATTTATCATATTATCTACATTACACCCTAACTTTATATTATTATCCATATTTATCCCCCTGAAATATTTATTATATAAACTAAAATTAGTTAGTTATTTAACAATATTTTTATACTTAGATAGTATATTATACACATAAAAGTGTCAACAACTTTTCTTTTTAAAACAAAAAGAAAACGTTTCTATATTATTTTCATATATTTTTATTAAAATTTAACTATTTCTCTCTGTCTTTATCAAAATACTTCTAGATTATAGTTAATTTTTAAACAATATTTTTAATTTTATACTATAAAATAACCTTTTTTGGTAAAATATTTATAGTATATATAATTTTTATTTAAAACTTATAGTTACTATACTATATCCAATTTCGTTTAATATATTTTCTAGACTAACTTTAGTATTTTCCTTCACTTCTTCTAAAAAGCCTTCGTTTATAACTTTATTCTCATAATCATTTTTTATACTACTTATATCATCTAATACTTCTTGTGTCTCTAACTTATTAAATATTGAATTTTTAATATCATAAACATATATATTTTCATCATCTATGTAATGGTCTAAAATTTGGCATTTATTTATTTCTATGCATATTTCATCTTCATTATTATTTATAATTTCTATATCTTCTGGTTTTACACCTCCATTTATAACCCCATTATACTTTATAATAAATGTTTTTTCTGTAAATGGTATTTTTATATTATTAATACTTTTATCCTTTTTTATTTCTACTATATTACTGTAATTATATTTTACAGTACTTATATCTAATACCTGACTTAAAGTATCCATTATTTTAGTACTATCTTTATATGTACTTTCTTTTTTAAATTCATTAAATACAAATAATACTCCACTTGCTAATATTATAAAAAAACACAATAATACAGGTGCTTTCTTAATTTTTTTTCTTTTTTGCAACACATAAATTCCTCCTTTTGGTATAATGTTTTTGTTATTAATAAATATACTTGTGGTATAAATTAAATTATGATAATTAAATTTACTATTAAATATTTATAGTACTATTTTAATTATATTTTGAAAGGAGACATAAAATGAGTTTATTAGTTTTCGGACATAAGAATCCAGATACAGATTCTATATGTTCTTCAATTTCTTTATCGTATTTAAAAAATCAATTAGGTTTTGATGCTAAGCCTTACGCTTTAGGTGAAGTTAGAAAGGAAGCTCAGTTTGCACTAGATTACTTTAATGTAGATGCACCTGAATTATTAACAGATATAGAAAATAAGAATGTTATTTTAGTTGATCATAACGAACTTGCTCAAACTGCTGACGGTATAGAAAAAGCTAACATAGTTGAAATTGTAGACCACCATAAAGTTGAGATAAGCACTGAGGTACCTATATCTATAAGAGTAATGCCTGTTGGATGTACATGTACTATAGTATATCAAATGTTTAAAGAAAATAATGTAGAAGTTCCTAAGCATATAGCTGGTCTTTTATTATCTGCTATATTATCAGATACATTATTATTCAAATCTCCAACTACTACAGATATGGATAAGTTAGCTTGCGAAGAGTTAAGTAAAATAGCAGAAGTTGATATGGAAAGCTATGCTATGGATATGTTTAAAGCTGGTACATCTTTAGATGAATATAGTATAGAAGAAATAGTTAACATGGACTTTAAAGAATTTGATATGAGTGGAAAAAGAGTTGGTATAGGACAAGTATTTACTTTAGATATAGATTCTATATTAGCTAAAAAAGATGAATTCTTATCATATATAAACTCAACTGAGTACGATATGTTAGTACTTGCTATAACTGATATAATAAAAGAAGGATCTTACTTATTATATAAAGCTGAAGATAAAGTAATATCTGAAGCATTTGCTGTAGATGCATCTCAAGGTGTATTTTCAGAAGGTGTTGTTTCTAGAAAGAAACAATTAGTACCAAACTTAACAACTGCTATTAAAAATATGTAGTAAAAAAAGGAAGGTAATTACCTTCCTTTTTTTGTATAATCTTCACTTAATTTTTTATCAAAATTATTAGTGTAAGTTAAATTTTATGGTTTTAAATCTCAACTGGTTCTTTATTTATTATATATATTTTAGGATTTATCTATACTATTTTAAAACAAAGCAGTTAGATTGTAAATAGTTTCTTTAAAGTAATCAAATAGAAAAAAATTACATTTTTTCTACGTCTGAATAATCTTTTCCAAAAGTTTCAACACTTACATTTTTCATAACTTGTGGAGTCTTAGGCTTATCTGCTCTATCAGTAGATGTTGTAGCTATTTCATTAACAACATCCATTCCTTCTATTACTCTACCAAATGCAGCATATTGTCCATCTAAATGTGGAGAGTTTTTGTGCATTATGAAGAATTGAGAACCTGCTGAGTTAGGAGCCATAGTTCTAGCCATAGATAATACTCCAGCTTCATGCTTTAGGTTGTTAGTAAATCCATTACCTCTGAATTCACCTTTTATAGAATATCCTGGACCACCCATTCCATTTCCATTAGGGCATCCACCTTGTATCATGAATCCTTCTATTACTCTGTGGAATCCTACTCCATTATAGAATCCTTGATTTACTAATGTTACAAAGTTTTTAACAGTGTTAGGAGCTATATGAGGGTATAACTCTGCTACTATTTTCTTTCCATTTTCCATTTCTATAGTTACTATTGGGTTTTTATTTTCCATGTTTTATCTTCCCTTCTTTTCAATTAGTTTTAATATGTATGTATATATTATATACCATATTTTATTAATTTTACATAAAATTTCACTGTGTGATTTAGTAAGTATATCTATTAAATATCTACTATAATATAAGTAAAATAAACATATCTATAATTTATCCATAATATATCTTTTGTAATCTTTGCAATATATAAAAAAGCTACTAAATTAATAGTAGCTTATTTTTCATCATCATTTAACTGTATAGTTTCTTGGTAGTCAACACCTAATAAGTCTAGTATTTGACTAGCTCTTTCTTTTGTTGAACCTTTAACTTCTATATATTTTATATTTTCTGCTTTTAAGAAGTTTAATATAGCTTCATCTATTTGAAGTGCTATATCTTCAGCTTGCCATCTAACTCCATCTTGGATATATCCAAATTCTCTAGGTACATAAACTATCATATCATAGTTTTGTATATCTTCTATAGCTAGACAATATAAGTCTTTTAATATTTGTATCTCTTTCTTAGTTCTATCTTTATCTCCTAACATAAATCTTCCGTATATGTAAGGTACAAATGTTGCATAATCAGTAAGAGCATAATCAAATACTGATAAATCATCTTCTAATTTTTTTTGGCCTAAGTAGATTCCATATTGTTCAGATATAGTTTCTATCATACCTTTATCTTTTAAATATTCAGTTGAATATTCTAGAGCATAACCTGCATTTAATCCAGCTATTTTCATTTCAACGTATAAATGTTGTATTAATGTAGTTTTACCACATCTTGGACCACCTAAAACTGCTATTCTCTTAGTTGCCATTTTTATATCAACTCCATATATTTTTCTAAGTTTAAGGAACTTTTATATTATACTAACAATTTAAATCTTATTCAATATTTTTAATACAATTCTATTTATTTACATAAAAATGTTCAGGTTTTTTCCTATTTCATATCCTTCATAGTATATATTCCTACAAAATTCCGTTTCAAATTTTAGAGTATCATTTTTATCAAATATAGTTTTGGGCTTAACTATTATTATATTATCTACATTATTACTATTTATTATTTCATCTGGTAAAACATAATCGTGTTTATTAGCAATAACAATTATTTTATCTAGTTTTTTGTCCAATAATGGTTTTATCAATGTATTATTAACTAGGCCTCCATCAAGCTTATATCCATTATATAATCCTTGATTTAAATCATTTATAAATTGATCATGCAATCCCATTGTTCCATTAGGATTAAATGGAAGTAATGAACTATATCTTATACTATCTAAAGCTTCTTCTTTATTTAAATTTAATAAATTTACTATTTTTTCTTTAGGAATATTATTTTCTACTTTTATATAATTCACATAAAAGTCCATACTTTCTGTACTTTTATCCTCAAAACTATATAATTTTTCGATAATATCCGAATTATCCACAGTATTATCCACTATTTTAATAGAACTTTTAATATGTGAATCAAGATTTGTCCATATTTCTTCTAACTTTTCAACATTACCTGTGAATAAAAAATATCCATTTACTGCACCTATAGAAGTTCCTGATATTGAATTAAATTTACTTATACCTCTATCGTATAAAGCCTTTATAACTCCAGCTTGGTAAGCGCCCTTTGCTCCTCCACCACAAAGACATAGTCCTATCTTCAAAGTTATCTCCTCCTAACTATATTTCATAAAATTTATGAAATGTTTTGTATATACTATGATGATCTTCAACTGATCCTAATTCTCTTATAGAATGCATTGCAAGTATTGGACTTCCTACATCTACTGATGGTATATCTAAGTGAGTAGATGATATTGGTCCTATAGTACTTCCACCTCTTACATCTGATCTATTAACAAACTCTTGGTATTTCACTTTAGCTTCATTACAAATAGATTTATACACAGATATTGAATATGAATCACTTGTATAAGCTTGATTAGCATTTATTTTTATAACAGGACCTTCACCCATTACTGGTCTATTAGTAGGGTCATGTTTTTCAGGTATATTAGGATGTACTGCATGAGCTAAATCAGATGATATCATAAATGATGAGTATATAGATGTAAAGAATTCTTCTCTAGTTTTTCCTAAAGATATACAAATTCTTTCTAATATATTTAATAACATATTTGAGTCTGCACCTTGCTTTGTAGAACTTCCTACTTCTTCATTATCAAATATAGCTACTACGTTTATTCCCTTATTACCACTTGTATTTATAAGTGCATTTAAACTAGCATGAGCCATAGCTAAGTTATCAAGTCTACCACTTGAAATAAACTCTTCATTTGCACCTATTAAGCATCCCTTTTCAAACTCATATAAGAATAAATCAAAATCTATTATATCTTCTATATTAACCCCTAATCTATTTTGTAATTCTTTTAATAAGAAATTATCCTTCTCTAAAGATTCATTTAATAAACCTACAAGAGGTAACATGTCTTTTTGTTTATTAAAAGCATATCCTTCATTTACACTTCTATTCATATGTATAGCTAAATTTGGTATTATACATACTGGCTTATCTAAATTTACTATTACTTCTTTAGGATTTAAGATATTGTCAGTTTTTAATACTACCCTTCCTGCTATACCTAATGGTCTATCTAGCCATGTACTCAAAATTGGTCCACCATAACATTCAGTATTTAACTTTAAATATGCTTTTTCTGCATCCATCTCTGCATTTGGCTTTACCCTAAATGATGGTGAATCTGAATGAGAGCCTATTATTCTAAATCCTTCTTTTTCTATGTTATTTGAATTTACTATAAAAGCAATTATTGCTGATGAATTCTTAGTTATATAATACTTTCCACCAACTTTCAAATTCCAAGCTTTACGTGAATTTAGTTCAATAAATCCATTACTATCTAATAACTCCTTTGATGTAGATACTGCATGAAATGCAGTTGGACTATTATAAATATAATCTATTAAGTTTTGTGCAAATATTTTACTATTCATATCCCTACTCCTTATTTATAAAAATTTTATATAAATACTTTTAAAAATAGTTGCCTCAAAGTATATTGAGCCAACTATTCTTAAAAAGTCATATACGAAATAAAAATATTATATTTTATAAAATATCTAAAGTTGTGTATTCTTTATTTATCTTCTTTATCCCCTGTTGTTCAAAGGCTATAGTAACATCAGTACCCATCATTCCTACTACAGTACCTACTCCAAACTTAGGGTGATGTACTCTAGCTCCTGGTCGTATATCATCCATATTAGTTTCATTTTCTTTATTTTTTATAGTTGCATTAACTTGCTTAGCAACTGCTGTTTTATTCATATTATTCATATATTTTTGTTTATATTTATCTAAAACATTATAATTTGCCTTTGAGTATGTTAATTCTCTTTCTTCTTTATTTAATCTTTCTATACACTCTTTAGGTAACTCTTCCATAAATCTTGAAGCAATAGATGGATTAGTTTTTCCATATAATGTTCTCTTTTGAGTTAATGTTAGGTATAGTATTTCCTTAGCTCTAGTTAT
>JAEIGA010013300.1_pt1 | contig 12522 bp, 6 predicted proteins | sample 9270691 | NCBI WGS metagenome assembly JAEIGA01 (sample SAMN17057246, study PRJNA624740) | gut metagenome | biome: biome; isolation source: fecal sample | host: Bos grunniens | place: China: Xizang | collected 2019 | reverse complement strand
TTTGGTACCCAGACCCGGGATCGAACCGGGATGGAAGTGAATCCACTGGTGTTTGAGACCAGCGCGTCTACCGATTCCGCCATCTGGGCGATTGGCTTGCTTTGTTTTCTAAAGCGTGGCAAAGGTAATTAATCTTTTTTAGATATGAAAATTTTTTTGCATAAATTCTTTTTGTTACCTTTGTCAAGATAAAATCAGAATTCTATGGATTATAATAATTTTTGTGTTATTATGGCAGGCGGAGTAGGTAGCCGCTTTTGGCCATTCTCACGTAACAACAAACCTAAACAGTTTCTTGACTTCTTTGGAACAGGTCGTTCTCTCCTACAAATGACTTTCGACCGTTTTGCAAAGGTGATTCCTGCGTCAAATATTATCATAGTTAGTAATGCGGCATACAAAGACTTGATTATGGAACAACTTCCTATTATCAAGCCAAGTCAAATTCTTCTTGAGCCTTGCCGTAGAAACACAGCTCCATGTATTGCGTATGCAATGAGTCATATCAAGGCTATCAATCCAAATGCAAATATGGTTGTGGCGCCTTCAGACCACCTTATCACAAAGGAAATGGAGTTTTTAAATGCAATTGAACGCGGTTTAAATTTCGTTGGCAACAACAATAGTTTGCTTACATTGGGTATTAAACCAAATCGTCCAGAAACAGGATATGGTTATATTCAAGCTCACGTAGATGCAGATGGCGACTTCAAACCAGTGAAAACTTTCACCGAAAAACCAAACTTAGAACTTGCAAAAGTATTTGTAAACTCTGGTGAATTTTTCTGGAACTCTGGTGTGTTTATGTGGAGTGTTAAAACCATTGATGCTGCATTTAAAGAGTTTCTTCCAGAAATTTCTCAAAAATTTGAGTCTGGTATGGACAAAATGAATACTGCATCTGAGCAAGCATTTATCGACGAGATTTTCCCTACATGCCAAAATATTTCTATCGACTATGGTATTATGGAGCATGCTCGTGAAGTATATATGCTTTCTGGCGACTATGGTTGGTCTGATATGGGTACTTGGGGTGCTCTTAAAGACATTGCAGAAAGCGACGAAAATGGCAATGTAATCTTGAAATGTAAGAGTCTAACATACGATAGCAACGACAATGTTGTTGTGCTTCCAGAAGGAAAATTGGCTGTTATTCAAGGACTTGAAGGCTATATTATTGTAGAATCAGACAATGCTTTACTTATTTGCAAAGCTTCTGACGAACAACGTATTCGTCAGTTTGTAAATGATGTAAGTATGTTGGAAGATAACGAAAATTTCATTTAATATATGGCAGAAGAAAAGATGATTCTCCGCACGGAGCACCTAGTGAAACGTTATGGTAAACGTACTGTTGTAAATGACGTTTCTATCAATGTAACGCAAGGCGAAATTGTGGGACTTTTGGGCCCTAATGGTGCTGGTAAAACAACCACTTTCTATATGACTACTGGGTTGGTGAAGCCTAATGCGGGGAAGATTTTTCTTAACGATTTAGATATTTCAAAATATCCTGTATATCGCAGAGCACAAATTGGTATCGGTTATTTGGCACAAGAAGCTTCTGTTTTTCGTGATATGTCTGTGGAAAACAATATACGTTCTGTGCTTGAAATGACAAATTTCTCAAAAGAGTATCAAAAAGAAAAATTGGAATCTCTCATTGAGGAGTTTCACCTTACAAAGGTGCGCAAAAGCTTTGGTTCTCAGCTCTCTGGTGGCGAACGTCGTCGTTGTGAGATTGCTCGTTGCATGGCTATAGAACCAAAATTTATTATGCTAGACGAACCTTTTGCTGGAGTTGACCCTATTGCGGTGCAAGATATTCAACAAATTGTTTCCAAGTTGAAGGAAATGAATATTGGTATTCTTATTACCGACCACAATGTGCATGAAACACTGTGTATCACAGACAGAGCTTATATGCTTTTTGAGGGAAAAGTGATGTTTCAAGGCACTGCTGAGGTGCTTGCAGATAACCCTGTGGTGCGTGAAAAATACCTAGGTGTAAACTTCGAATTAAGAAAGGCAAATGGCTGAGGTACAGGAATTTATATATAATATTTTATCAGATTTTAGCGGATTCCTATGGGGGATTCCCATGATAGTATTGCTTTTTGGCACTCACTTATTTTTAACTTTTCGCACTGGTGGTGTGCAACGTCACATTGGTACTGCTATAAAAATGACTCTTAGTGGTAGCAAGGCTGGTGGCGACATTAGTAACTTTAGTGCCCTTATGGTGGCAATGGCTGCTACTGTGGGTACTGGTAATATTGTGGGTGTTGGTACAGCTATTGCTCTAGGTGGTCCTGGAGCAGTGTTTTGGTGCTGGCTAACAGGGGTCTTTGGTATTGCAACTAAGTATGCCGAAGCGCTTCTTTCAGTGAAATATCGTTACAAAACAGAAACTGGTACTATGATTGGTGGGCCAATGGTGGTGCTTGAAAAAGGTTTGAAAATGAAGCCTTTAGCAATATTTTTCTGTATTACTACTATTGCGGCTGCTTTTGGTATTGGTAATATGAATCAAGCCAACTCTGTTTCTGTACTTCTTACCGAAAACTTTGGTGTTTCTCCATATATCACTGGCATTGTGATGGCAGTTTTAGTTGGTTTTATCACATTTGGTGGTATCAAATGGCTTGCTCGCGTATGCGAGGTATTTGTGCCTATCATGGCTCTAGTGTATATCATAGGCTGTGTGGCTATCCTTATTCTAAACTATCAATGGGTTTTGCCAGCGATAGAACTTATTATTACCTCTGCTTTCACTCCTGTGGCAATAGGTGGCGGTTTAACAGGCGGTGGTATTATGATTGCTATGCGTTATGGTATTTCTCGTGGCCTATTTTCAAATGAATCTGGTCTTGGTTCTGCTCCTATTGTTTCTGCAGCTGCAAAAACAGAAAATGCAGTGAAACAAGCACTTATCGCTTCGTCTGCAACATTTTGGGACACCGTTATTATCTGTGCCTTAACAGGTATAGTACTTGTAACTAGCGTGCTTGTTTATCCAGACATCAACTTCCATGATGGCGCTATTCTTACCAATATGGCATTTACAAAGCTTCATGCTTGGGGTGGACCTCTACTTACTATAGCACTATTTACATTTGTCTTTTCTACTATTTTAGGTTGGTCTTATTATGCAGAACGTTGCCTAGAATACATAAGTGGCAAAAAAGCATTGCCATACTTTAGAATAATCTGGTCTATAGCTATTTTCATTGGTTGCGTAGCAAAATTGGATTTAGTTTGGGTCTTCTCCGACTGCGCTAACGCCCTTATGGCTATTCCAAATATTGTTTCGCTTCTGCTTTTAAGTGGAGTAGTGGCATCTGAAACAAAGAAATATTTGAATAAAGATCGTATAAACGAATATGACCCAACAATAGAACATTGACGATTTGTTTAAAGTGTGTATTTGAATAATTTAAAAATATGAAAAAGATAATTCTTATAACATTAATATCTGTTTTTTGTTTGTCTTGTGAAAAGAGCGAACTAAAAAATACAGTGAACGTAGATTTCTCCGACGTAGCGTTGCCAGAGGCAGGCTATCTCGATGCTGAACTAAATGGTCAGTTTAAATCTAGAAATGTTACTTTTACTTCTCAATGGGTTCCTGAGTATGGTGGATATTCCGACGGAGGTATTTACCCTTCAAAACTTAATGATTCTCAAACAGTTGGCATATTAAATCAGTATAGTGTATATCCTAGTGCAGATGGCAATTTTGCTGTGGTTTACTATTCAGATTATATTACTAAATCGGATCGTAATTACGCTGCATTTGAGATGTCTAAAGAAACAACTGTTTTAAAACTAGATCTGGCAAATACCACTTATGTGTATTGGGCAATGAAAACTGGTGATGATGGTATCGGTGCTTGTCGTGCATATAAAGAAGGTGATTGGTATAAAGTTATTTTTAAAGGTTTCAATGCCAAAGGTGTGCAAACTGGTGTGGTAGAACACTATTTAGCAGATTTTCGTGATGGAAAATCTTATATCTCTACTACTTGGGAAAAGGTGGACTTAATAGGTCTTGGCAACAATGTGAAGAGAGTGGAAATCTCTATGGACGGAACTGATAAGAGCGAGTGGGGACTAAATACTCCAACATATTGCTGTATTGATAATATTGAATACGTAAAATAGAAATAATTTAACATAGATGATAAAAAAATTGCACTTTTGGTGCAATTTTTTTGTGTATTTATACGTTATAAACTTATAAATACAACGTTTTTTTATTAACTTTGTGCCTTTCGTAAAAGGGAAATTTCTTTATGCTAGAATATATAAATGGTGAAATCACCTCTCTTACCCCTACATACGCCGTTTTAGATGTGCATGGAGTGGGTTTTGGGGTAAATATTTCACTTTCCACATATACTGCTATTCAGAGTAAAACAGATGCAAAATTGTATCTTTACGAGGTGATTCGTGAAGATTCTTTTACTCTATATGGCTTTGCTACTGCAGAGGAGAGAAGCATGTTTCTTCTTCTTATGTCGGTGCAAGGCGTTGGCGCTGCTACTGCTCGTATGGTGCTTTCTTCACTTTCTGTGTATGAAATTTGTGATGCTATCCAAACAGGAAATGCCAATCTAATCAAGGCTGTGAAGGGTATTGGTGCAAAAACTGCTCAACGTATTATTCTAGATTTAAAAGATAAGGTTCTTGAAATATCTGCTTCGGCAGGTGTGCCAACAGTTGCGCCAAAGGCTTCTGTGGTATCTACAGAGGTGCAAAACGAGGCTGTTTCTGCGCTTACAATGCTTGGTTTCACGGCTTCTGCCACTCAAAAAGCTGTGTCGGCTATCCTAACTGAGGAACCAGACCTTAAAGTAGAACAAGTAATCAAAAAAGCACTAAAGATGCTGTAAAATCGGTCCCTGAGCCTGTCGAAGGGTTTACAAAAGATAATGTAGGGACATTGCGTGCAATGTCCGCTTATAAAAAATGAAACGAATACTATCAATATTAGCAATGCTTTCTATTTCGCTTGCGGTTTTCGCCCAAGCGACAGGGGATAGTATTGCCAATAAAGAAGAGTCTCAGCTTCGTTTCCCTATACCTAAAAACTACGTTGAAAATCACAACGACCTTAGTTCAACAACACCAGCGTCTATCCCTGTACCAGACAATGTGGTTACAGAAGTGGTCTATGACCCAGATACAGATAGATATTATTTCCAATCTAAAGTTGGCGACGAAGATTTAGGTACTCCTTTTTATCTAACAAGTGAGGAGTTTTCTGAATATCAGGCTGTTAGGTCGCAACAAGAATATTATAAAGCAAAGGTAAGCGAGGAGAAAGGTAAAAAACACGAAATCTCGTTCACCGATATGAAGTTTGATATTGGCCCTGCAGATAAGGTGTTTGGTCCTGGTGGTGTGCAACTTAAACTTCAAGGTTCTGCAGAGCTTATATTTGCTTTGCAATTTAAAAAACTTAAAGACCCTTCGCTTAGTGAGCGTTCTCAAAACCCTGCTCCAACATTTGATTTCGACGAGAAAATCCAACTCAATGTGAGTGGTTCTGTGGGAGATAAATTGAATTTTGGGCTAAACTACAACACTGAGGCTACATTCGACTTCGACCAGTCTATGATTAAGCTTCAATATGAGGGTAAAGAAGACGATATTATAAAAAAACTAGAAGCTGGTAATGTGAGTATGCCTTTGGCTGGTTCTTTAATTACTGGTAATACTTCACTATTTGGTGTTAAAGCCGACCTACAATTTGGAAAACTTAGTGTGAGTGCTGTGGTGTCTCAACAAGAGTCTGAGTCTCAAACCATTAACACTGCTGGTGCACAAACTACAGATTTTCATATTCCTATCGATGAATATGATGAAAATCGTCACTACTTCCTTTCTCATTTCTTCCGCGAACACTATGATGAATGGATGAAAAACGTGCCAAATATCTCTTCTGGTGTGTCTGTGACAAATATTGAGGTGTGGGTAACAAATAAAAATTCAATAAATTATCAAAATACTACAAATGTGGTGGGTTTTGCCGACTTGGGTGAGCCAAATCGCATTTACAACTCGTCTTTCTCTTCTACTGGTCAAGTGCCAGCCAATAGTGCAAATAATTTATTTTCACAAGTAGTTCAGTCCAATGGTGGATTGCCTGATATTTATGATATAGACACATATCTGCGCACATGGAATATGGAGCCAGGTACAGACTTCGTGAAACTAGAGGGTGCAAGAAAGCTAGAGTCTTCAGACTATGTTTTGAACAAAGAGTTGGGTTATATCTCGCTTAAATCTGCCCTAAACAACGATGAAATGTTGGCTGTGGCGTATCAATATACCTACAAGGGAAAGGTTTATACAGTGGGTGAACTTAGCACTGCTATACACGAAACCACCAAGCCACTAGCTCTTAAATTGTTGAAATCTACAGATAAGTCTCCTCTTATCCCTACATGGGACCTTATGATGAAGAATATCTATTCTTTAGGGGCTTATCAAGTGCAAAAAAATAAATTTACACTTAATATTTTATATAAAAACGACTCTACTGGTATAGACTTACGTTATATCACCGAGGGCCCAATTGCAAAGAAACCTCTTCTTTGGGTAATGAATTTAGACCATTTGGATTCCCAACAAAAGGAAAAACCAAATGGTGATGGTATGTTTGACTTTGTAGAAGGATATACTATAATTTCTCAAAATGGTAAGGTCATATTCCCAGTTGTGGAACCTTTTGGTTCGCATTTGGCAAAAAAATTAAACAATGACCCTGCTTTAGTGAAAAAGTATGTTTGCCAAGAACTATATGACTCCACTCTTACCACAGCACAAGAGTTTGCTGAAAAGAATAAATTCTACTTGCAAGGTGAATATCGTGCATCGTCTGGTAGCGAGATTAGGCTAAACGCAATGAATGTGCCTAAAGGTTCTGTAAAAGTCACTGCAGGTGGTGTGCAACTTACAGAAAACGTCGATTATACCGTGGATTATATGATGGGTGTGGTTACAATTATGAACCAAGACCTTATAGACTTGGGCACTCCTATTAGTGTATCTATGGAGAGTCAGTCTATGTTCAATATGAAGCGTAAGTCGCTCATTGGTACTCACCTCGATTATGCATTTTCCGATAAGTTGAATGTGGGTGGTACTGTGATGTATCTTTCAGAAAGACCTCTTACAGAGAAAGTTGGCTATGGCGACGACCCTGTTGCCAATACTGTTTGGGGCTTAAATATGTCGTATAGAGATGAGTTCCAATCAGTTACAGATTGGCTAAATAAACTTCCAATATTAAATCTGAAACAAACATCTACTCTTGCATTTGATGCTGAGTTTGCTCACATGATTCCTGGCACTGCAAAGGGTGCAAAGGGTAAAGTGTATATCGACGACTTCGAATCTACTACAGTGGGCTACGATGTGAGATATGCTTCAAATTGGCGTTTGGCAAGTACTCCTTCTCGATTTGTTGAGTCTAAATTGTCTAATAATATAGAGTATGGCAAAAACCGTGCTTTGCTTTCTTGGTATTATATAGATAATATGTTTAACCAAACTACCTCAAACACTCCTAGTCATATTAGAAAGGATAAAGAACAATTGTCAAATCACTTTGTTCGTCAGGTGTCTGAGAGCGAAATTTTCCCAAATAGAGAATTGGTATATGGTCAGTCTAGTTATATTCAAACTCTAGACTTGGCATACCACCCAGCAGAGCGTGGTCCTTACAACGTATATGCTGAAAACTTCGACTCAGAAGGTAAACTTACCAATCCAGCGTCTAAGTGGGGTGGTGTGATGCGTAAACTAGAAACCACAGACTTTGAAACAAACAACATTGAGTACCTAGAGTTTTGGGTAATGGACCCATTTGTTTACAACGATGGTACAATGACTGGTGGTGACCTTTACTTCAACTTTGGTGATGTTTCTGAGGACGTGTTAAAAGATGGTCGTAAGTTTTATGAAAATGGTTTGCCTGTGGGCGGAGAAACTTCTTCTGTGGTGAATACCGTATGGGGTAAAGTGCCTACAAAACAATCTGTGGTATATGCTTTCGACTCTTCAGAAGAGGGAAGAAAGTTGCAAGATACTGGTTTCAATGGTCTTTTAACAGAAGAGGAGTTTAATCACGATACATACAAAACTTTTGTTGATAAACTGAAAGCAAAACTTTCTCCTAGTGCTTTGGAAAGAATGACAAATGACAAATTCTCTCCTATCAACGACCCTGCTGGTGACAATTTCCACCACTATCGTGGCACCGACTACGACAATGCAGAGGTGAGTGTTTTGGATCGTTATCGTTACTACAATGGTACTGAGGGCAACTCTCAATCTACAGCTGGTGCAGAGTCTTATACCACTGCCTCTTCAAATAAGCCAGACTTTGAAGACCTAAATGTGGATAATACATTAAGTGATACTGAAAAATACTTTGAGTATAAGGTTTCTCTTCGTCCAGAGGATATGAATGTGGGTCAAAACTTTATCACCGATATGGTTACTTCTTCTGTTACACTTAAAAATGGTGAAACAGGAACTGTACGTTGGTATCAGTTTAAAATTCCACTAAGAGATGCAGACAACTATACTGCATTTGGCAATATTCGTAGTTTTAAGTCTATACGTTTTATGCGTATGTATCTTACAGGCTTCACTCACGATGTAAACTTGCGTTTTGCTAGCATGGAGTTGGTGAAAGGTGAATGGAGAACATATCACAAAGAAATTGATAAAACTTATCACAACGATGCTACTATTTTAGAAACTTATTCTGTAAACATCGAAGAGAATGCAGACAAACGTCCTGTAAACTATGTATTGCCTCCTGGCGTGTCTCGTGAGATAGACCCTTCTCAACAACAAGTGCGTCAAGAAAACGAGCAATCAATGGTGATTCGTGTTCACAATCTATATCCAAAAGATGCTCGTGCGGTGTATAAGAAATTTGGTGGATACGATATGCGTCAGTATGGTAAATTGGAGATGTTTGCCCATGCTGAAGCCCTAACAGACGACGATACAAATCTTAGTGATAAGGATATGAAACTATTCATTAGAATGGGTTCAGATTATCTAAACAACTATTATGAATATGAAGTGCCACTAACTCTTACTCCAGAGGGAGTTTATTCAAATAATACTACATCGGACCGTAGAATTGTGTGGCCAGATGAAAACAAGATAGAGTTGTCTCTAGAATTGCTTACAAACTTAAAGAAAGCACGCAACGAGGAGAAAAATCGTCAAAACACATCTGTAAGTAACCTTACTGAATATTCTATCTTAGACCCAGCAAATCCAAATAATAGGGTTTCTATCAAGGGTAATCCTAGCTTGGGCGAGGTGGAAGTATTCATGATTGGTATTAGAAATGCGTCTAAAACTGTGAAGACTATTGAGGTGTGGGTAAATGAGCTTCTTCTTACTGAGTTTAACGAACAAGGTGGTGTGGCAGCTCGTGCTAGTCTAGATCTTGCTCTTTCAGATTTCATTACACTTAATGCTGCTGGTCGTATCGAAACTATCGGTTATGGTGGTATAGAACAAAAAGTACAAGAACGTCGTCAAGACGACTATTATCAATACAATGTAAATGCAGGTATAGACCTTGGAAAACTATTGCCAGAAAAGGCAAATACTGTAATACCTGTGCGTTATTCTCTTTCTCATGAGATTATAAATCCTAAATACAACCCTCTAGACAAGGATGTGTTGTTGAAGGATGCTTTAGAGGTGGCGAATAAGGAACAACGAGACTCTATCATAAATCTGGCTCAGGATATGACAATGACACAAAGTCTTTCTGTGCCTGGTATTCGTGTGGGTATCACAAGTAAAGAAGGTCCACGTCCTTGGGACCCTGCCAACTTCACAGTGGGTGGTTCTTATTCCCAAACCGAGTCTCGAGACCCAAATACCACTCGTGAAATTGAGCAGTATAGCAATGCATACGGTCAATATGAGTTTTCTTGGTCTCCTAAACCAGTAGAACCATTTGCCAAGATAGAGTCTATTCAAAAAAATAAGCACTTAAAATGGCTTTCAGACTTTGGTTTCTATTATGCTCCTAAGTTGTTCTCATTTAAGACCAACTTCACCAGAAACTATTATGAGCAAGTGACAAGGGACTTTGAAAATCCTCAAAACCAAATGGACCCAACATTTGCCAAAGACTTTATGTGGAGCAATGAGTTTGACCTTGCTTGGGACCTTACAAAGAACATTAAACTTACCTTCACTTCAAGTAATAACTCTTTAATTACAGAAAATGAAGGTGGTGTAAATAGAGAGTTGTATCCAGATGAGTACGAAATGTGGAAAGATTCTGTATGGAATAGTCTTTCTCATCTAGGTTCTCCTCAAGACTACAACCAACGTGTTACTGCATCATGGAATGTGCCATTTAATAAAATTCTTGCTCTAAACTGGATTCAAGGTAATATTAAATATGATGGTACATATCAATGGTTGTCTGGAACAGATGTTATTGCAAATACTGCTATAAGCAAGGGTACTATTCAAGCAGATGGTAAGTTCAACTTTGAGTCTTTATACAATAAGTCTGACTATCTAAAAGATGTAAATAAAAAGTACGGTTCTACTAACGCTCCAAAGGAAAAGAAGAAAAAAGAATATACTCAAAAACTAAAACTTCAAGCAGGAGATACTATTGTTGTTCGTCACCGTTTGAATGATAAAAAGGTAAGAGTGAAAGCATCTGTAGATGGTAAAAGCTTCAAGGTGAAACATCAGGTTGTAGATGCAAATAGCATTAAGGTGATAGCTGTGAAAGGTGCTGAGGTAGATTTAACAGTGATTTCTGGTGGTCCTCAACCTGCAGGAAATGTGGCAGCTGAGGTGTTTACTCGCATTGCAATGCTTATAAGAAATGTTTCATTCAATTATGCTCAAACAGATGGTACTACACTTCCTGGTTATCTGCCTTCTGTGCAAGGCTTGGGTATGAGCTCTTTCAATGGTGGCACTGCTCCTACATTTGCCTTTGTAATGGGTATTCAAGAAAATGATATTCTAGATAAGGCTCTTTCTAGCGGATGGCTTTTAACTACCGATGCTGTATATAACCCAGCTCAGTTTGTACATACAGAAACATTTAAGGCTAATGCATTAATTGAACCATTCCCTGGATTTAAGATTAATGTTCAGGCAGACCGCCAATATGTAAACAACCGCAGTGTACAATTCTCTAGTGGTAGCAATCTAACAAACTTAGATGGTAGTCTTTCTATGAGTTACGTTGCTATCGGTACTTCGTTTACTAGTGTGCGTGGTGGCGTGTTTACCGATGAGTTGTTCAACAATTTCTTGTCTTACAGAAATGTTATCAAACAACGTTTAGAGTCTAAAAATAACCCTACAAATGGTTATGCTTTAAACTCTGATGATGTGCTTGTGCCTGCGTTCTTGGCTGCATATGCTGGTAGAGATGTACACAACGTAGATACAAAATCTATTCCTAAATTCTGGTCATTCCTTCCAAACTGGCAAGTGACTATTACAGCTCTGAATAGAATCCCTTGGGTGAAACAAAACTTTAGAAGCCTTAATATTACTCATGGTTATACCTGTAAATATCAAATAGGTTCTTTCTCTTCAGACCAAACATTTACCTCTGTAGATGGTGATGACTTTGGTTATGTAGAAGATGTGCTTACCGACGGAATCCTACCTTCAAGTCGTTATTCTATAGGTAACGTTTCTATCAACGAACAATTTAGTCCACTTATCGGTTTAGACATGAATCTTAAAAATAGCTTGAGTTTTAAAGCCGAATGGCGCCGTGGTAGAAACATGGGTCTGAACCTTGCAAGTAATCAAATTGTTGAATCTTCAAACAACGAATATGTAGTGGGTGTAGGTTATAAGTTTAGTGACTTAAAGTTCAATATGAAGACAGCGAAGTCCACTAAACAAGTGAAAAATGACCTTACACTTCGCGCCGATTTTTCTCTAAAGGATGCAAAAACCCTTGTTCGTAAGATAGAATTAAATGAGTCTCAAGCTACCGCTGGCGACCTTGTTACTACCTTTAAGTTTGCAGCAAACTACGTCTTCAGTGAACGCATTAGTTTTGCACTATTCTACGACCTACAGCTACGCACTCCTGTAGTTTCTACTTCATATCCTACTTTGAACTCTGAGGTGGGCATAAGTGCCAAGATCCTTCTTACTCGATAATATTGATTTTACTTTTTAACGAAAAAAATTGCATTTTTTTGGTTAAAAATTACTATCTTTGTCTCAAATTTGCATTTTTATACAATATTTATGCATATTTATGCAAAATTTTTGAATATACAGGAATATTTTGGAAAATCAACAAAACATTTAACTATATGAACCTAATTTTATTACAAGCAACAGCAGCCGAAATGTCAAATTGGGATAAGTTCATAGAAGCTTTACTCCTAATGGCAATCGGTATGGCCACAGTATTCGTAGTATTATTGATAATAATATTCTTAGGTGGTCTTCTAATCAAAACAGTGA
>JAEIGA010013299.1_pt1 | contig 12523 bp, 11 predicted proteins | sample 9270691 | NCBI WGS metagenome assembly JAEIGA01 (sample SAMN17057246, study PRJNA624740) | gut metagenome | biome: biome; isolation source: fecal sample | host: Bos grunniens | place: China: Xizang | collected 2019 | reverse complement strand
TAAAAATGATAGAACTAATCCAAGAAATTAAAGAAAGACTTCTAAAATTAGAAGCAATGGTGGCAAGCGGAAGTACACAAAACGTATTTAAGACAGAATGTAATGTACCACTGCAAATTGAGTATGTAAACCTTAAAGATGGCAGTATTGAGGAGAAAATGGAGCGTATCGTTGACCAACTCACAACATACAAAATTAATATGCTAACAGATAGTCATCAATCTCAAATAATCAGGAGTGCGATTGTTGCAGAACTTGGTAAAGATGGATTAAAATACTGGTTAAAATTGCGTGAACTTAAAGATGATTATAATGAAGACGTACAAATAAAAAGGTATAATTCCTTACTTAAAAGTCGGTCAAAAAACACAATGACTTTTGGTACTGTTGTAAATAGGTATCGCAATGCCATCGACCTTTATAATGAAAATAATAGATGAAAACTAAACTAATATGCAAGACACAAAGCAAAGCGTGATGAAAAGTGGAAATTTAAACCCTATGGCAGGGAAAAGACATAGTATTGAGAGCAAGAAGAAAATAAGTGATAGTCAAAAAAATAGATACCAAGCAATAAGAAATGCACTTAATGAGCGTGAACTCATGCAGTATGCAGACACCAGTGAAAACGCTCGTAAAGAAGTCCTAAAACATCTCATTGAGACTCATGAACTTTCTTTTGAGAGCGTTCAACAAGCGATAAATTTTATAGCAATAATGGTTGGTAAGAAGAGAATGCAACAAATTATTAGAGACGAAATAAACAAATTAGTTGCGGAATGTTACAAGGTTGGTAATAATAAGAAAGACATCATGCTCGATGGAATGGGCGAAGTATGCGTTTAAGACTGTTCACCGTGTAATTTTCTAGTATTTTTTGAAAAAATAAATTACAAAAGAGGGTGCGCCTGTTTCGACATACCCTCTTTTATATTCATTTTTATCAACTTATTATTGTAAATGCATTCCAAAATTACATCTCCACACTTTGTTTTAATATACATTCTTGTATTCCAACAACTTAGCATGTTTTGGGTATCTTCACTTTTTTATAGAAGAGAAGGTCATGGTTCTATAAACGTTTTAACCTTCGCAGGAACTTCTATTTCATATTCTTCCAAAATTTTTGCAACATTTTTCATCTTTTCTTTTGTATAATCGCATTCGTCTAATACGTCTTTTTGACAACTTCTAATATAACGGTCAATTGAATTGCTGTTTTTTCTTCGAATGTTGCTGTTATACTTTTTCCCAACGACATAATTACAAATTGTGGAAATAGTATTTTTATCAACTTTATCTTGCAACATGAAATAGATGACTGCTGTTTTTTCTTTATCAGTGGTATTATCTTCTACGTGAGAGTAACTAAGTGGAGTTGTTGTCATCAATTCCTCATCTGAAACTTCTTCGCAAATATAAAACTTCCTATAATTATATTCTTCGCTGTCATAATATTCAGATTTATAATTATGAGATTCATTAAATCCTCTTCGTGTCATCTCATCTAACCAAAGTTTAAGACTAATAGCGTAAGCACCATCTTTACGTAGTTTATTAGGGTTAAATTCAAAATCTATATCTAATAAGTTTTTAGATTTATCTTCCTCCTTATATTGGTATCCGCATTTATCTATGATGAATTTAGTGAAAAACCAACTCATTGGGGGTAGTGGATATATGAATTTATTGTCTTTTTCAGCAATCAAGTCACCGCAGTGATTTACTATCTCATCTATAACATTAATCGCCCATTGAAATGAATTTATAACACGAGTGACGTTTGCTGAACCAGCAGTCCATAAATAAGGCAATACTACTCGAATTTCAGAATCGTTAATTTTGCTATATTTTTTTAAATTCATCAATACAACTTGCAATTCCTCCTTCCAAATCTTAAGTTTTACATTTCTAATAATGGAGTCTTTTTGGTTAGAAGATAGCAAAATAAGCAATTGATATATATCATCAACGTTATGATGAAATAATATACCAAAAATAAGTTGATACAACTCCTCCTGTTGGAGAAAACGATTATCCTTGCCCTTATACAAATAACTAAATAAACTTATAGGTAGGAAGTCTACATCTGTAATAAATTTCTTCTTCATTTGTTGCTTTTTGTTATTAATAAAATGTGTTTACAATGCAAAATTAAGAAAGAATATTGATTTGTTTGCAATATTTGGATTGGATTTAATTTGGATTAATCCAGCTGAATCCAAAATCCCGTATGTAAAAATCCAATCCTAACTTTGCACTGTCAAACGACAAAAATGTCTAACTAAAAAAATAAAAACATGAACGAAACTGTATTTGACGTTCTTATGCAGAACGAAGTAGTGAACAATGCAACAAAAGCAATTGAAGTAATCATGCAAACAACTAAAGATGTTGAAAGTTTGAAAGTTTGTTTTACAAGAGCTTCGGAAGAGATTAGCGAAGAAATTTTCGATGATGCAATCGATTACAATTCCTCTTTTAATATCTTTATAAAGGTTCTTGAGTATGAAATAGGAGTTGAAGGAAATACTTCATTTGAGGATGGGGCGCAACATTTTGAACTATATGATAATGAAAATGAATTTGAGTTTATTATTGCTTCAATCGAAGAATTTTCAAGATTGTCTTCTAATTTCTATGATTTATTAGATGATTTGAATATTGTGTAACCATTAAAAATAGTACGTTAATCATTGTGGAGGGTATGTTAATACATGCCCTCTTTTTTCTTATGTTATCTCCAATATATATAAGGAAGGCATTCTCCAATAAAAAAGAGGATGTGCGGACACACCCTCTTAAGATTACCCATTTTTAAGGTTAAAATACATTGCTCGCCCCATTTCTTGCATAACACGGTCGTAGAATGACTGTTCTTCGAATAGTTTGGCAAATGAATCCATTTGCTGAACATAACAGTCTTGCGCAATTTTTTCAAATACCTTTGGGAAGATGTTTTGAGCAAACATATTGACATCTGAGTTCTTTGCTTGCTTGGTAAGTTTCTTACCTTCCTTTTGTATGGCATCATATATAGTCTCAACAATAACTCTATCTGCTTCTGTGAAGTTACCTTGATACATTATGTTGATTTTTTCAATGATGTTGTCGAGCAAATCTTTTTTCTCCTCAATATGTTTACCTGCGCCACCTTTTTCTCCCTTTAAGGTTTTATATTCTACCGTTGGTTCTAGTACAATGGCACCAGAGAAACCTTCTGTTAGTTTATTGTGTTCTAATGCCAATTTACCTGTCAAATCAACCTTCTCATGGGGTGTTTTAGGAAGTAGTTTGAAGAGTAGTTCAGTGAAAACGTATGTTTTATACAGTTCAACGTCAAACGTACGTACAATTTGCGCCATGTAAGAATAGAAGCGGTTGAAATTACGTACCAAGAACCGAACTTTAAACCTATCTTCTTCATCAAGGTCATGGTAATCCTCTAAAACGGGTTTGAAGTATGATGTCAACTTACCCATATCTTGTGTGTTTGAGTAGATTTCAAATACCTTTTTCTCTGTGTCATCACTCCATAGGTGGAAGTTCTTTAACTCATTGAGATACTTGTAAACAATATTAACATCTACATCCTCGCCTAACCAAGTCTCTTCATAGAACGGTTCAAATGATGCTTTGATTGATTCTGCTGTGTTAGCGAAGTCAAGAACGTATGTGTCAACTTTACCTTTGCAACAACGATTTAGACGTGAAAGTGTCTGCACTGCCTTTACTCCTCTCAATCGCTTATCTACAAACATGGTGTGAAGTTGTGGTTCGTCAAACCCTGTTTGATACTTCTCTGCTACAATCAAAACATTAAACATGTCGGAATTGAAGTATATCGGTAATGCGCTCTCACTAATCTTCAACTCTTCTGTACTGTTCAATTGAGGTTCTGTATACTCAACACCTTGATATGAAACCGCACCTGAAAATGCGACTAGTGGTCTGACATCATCATAACCATGTTTGGCGCAGTAATCCTTCATTGTAAGGAAATACCTAACAGCATGAGCACGTGAAGGAGAAACAACCATTGCTTTTCCCTTGCCTTCCAATTTACGCAAGGTAATTTCTCTGATTTTCTCCACCATTAGTGCAACCTTCTGTTCAATTACAAAGGTGTGATTGTCGTGGAATGCCTTTACCGCCTTTGTTGCTGGTGGTTCTTCAAACTCGGGATTTTCTGTAACCGTTTTTACGACTTTATATGATGTTTCAAAGGTCGTATAGTACTTCAACACATCTAATATAAAACCTTCATCAATTGCTTGGCGCATAGAGTAATGATGGAAAGCATCATACTTTTCACCCGTCCAATCACCAAAGGTACGCAATGTCTTAGGTTTTGGAGTTGCTGTGAATGCGTAGAAATATTGGTTCTTGTGCTGTCCTTGGGTAAGAAGGTCTGAGAGTTTTTCCATCTCATCCTCCGTATACCCTGTTGAACCTTCCATCTCTTCCCATTCTTTTAGTGCTTCATCTGTGTCAGCCAGAGCCACTTTCAGTTTCTCTGCGCTTTTGCCCGATTGAGAACTATGTGCTTCATCAACAATAACAGCAAACTGCTTACCCTTATGATTGTCTAATTCTTTGTAAATTAATGGAAAACGATGTAGGGTCGTTATGATGATTCTTTTTTTATCATTAATTGCTTCTTTGAGAACCGTAGAATTATCTTTGTCGGTAATTGTTGCAATCTGCCCTTCATAGTGTTCAAAACCAAGAATAGTATTCTGCAATTGCTTATTGAGAACACGTCTGTCAGTTATTACAAACACTGATTGGAACATCTCTTTGTCTTCCTCATTATGAAGTGACGCAAGACGATATGCTAACCAAGCAATTTCGTTGGATTTACCCGAACCTGCGCTATGTTGCAAAAAATAGTTTCTACCTTCTGTGGTCTTCTTAGTGTCTGCAACAAGTTTTTCTACAACGTCAAGTTGATGGTAGCGAGGGAAAATGAGGATTGTCTTCTTCTTTGTTACTTTCTTACCATTAACAAGCGAGATGGATTCGCTAGTTTGCTTGCTTATATAGCGTTGAAAGATTGATAATAACATTTCTCGACTTAACACACGTTCCCATAGGTATGATGTTGCATAACCATCCTCACACATGGGATTACCACCATCTCCAACGTTCCCTGCTCCATTAGAACCTTGGTTGAACGGCAAAAAGTAGGTGTTTGCTCCTTGTAAATGGGTCGCCATAGCAACCTCATACAAGTCAACAGCGAAGTAGACAAGAAAACGATTGTTGAAGCGAAAACAAAACTCCTTTTCGTCTCTGTCGTACATAAACTGTCGCTTGGCATTATCTACTGATTGCCCCGTAAGTTGATTCTTCAATTCCAAGGCAATAACAGGAATACCATTCAAAGACAATACTACGTCTATCGTGTTATGGTTCTGAGTAGAGTAGGCAAACTGACGTGTACAAGTGAGTATGTTGCTATTATACTTCTGCACCAACTCCTCGTTAAGGTTTGAAGCAGGAGCGAAATAAGCAAAACGAATCTCCATACCTCTATCCTTCACACCATATCTTAGAACGTGAACCAATCCATTTTGCTCCACATTCTGTTGGAAAATAGTGTACAGTTGCTTTTCTGCTTTTTCGCCATACACATTCATGTATCTTTGCCACATCTTGGGTTGAGTCGCTTGGATAAATGATATAAGCACAGGCATGTCTATTGCCTTGCTCTTGTCGTATGTCGCTTGATTCCCCTTTACATATCCATGGGATAGCAAGTAGGTTTCAATGTCATTTTCAAAGTTCTTTTCTTTAGTTTCCATATCTAAACATTTTAACTTTGTTACTAATATGGTTAGTTGCCTATCTCGTTTATAATATATTCAATCTCAGAGTCTTTACAGCAGACGTTAATTTCTTCGTTACTTAAACCCAAGCAATCCAAAATACAGCACGCAAGGAGTACTCTACACTTATGGGTTAATTGTAACAATTCATATCCCTTTACTGCCTTTGGATTATCTCCACTAGGAGTATAGTGTGTATACTTATGACGAGATTCTGTTAGTACGTCAGCGTCTATTTTACAAGATGTGATTGCATTGACATTTTTTAATCGTTCAAGTAGAATATTAATCTCGTCCCTATATTGACGTATATCTTTTCCGTCAAGTTTATTAATAAATCGTTTGAAATATCCGTCAAGAACTTGTGCTAAACTTGCAAAATGAGAGGTGTCGAATAAGTCGTAATTTCTGTCTCGCAATAATTGTCTTACGATAGGGGACAATTCTGTGTAAACAGAAAACCACTTTGCTAATATTGCTGGAATTTTATCCGAAAATGCCTTGTGTTTCAAAAGACTTTCTCCGTAAAGAGAAGAAGACTCTTTTATACGAAACATAAGATAAACTTTTGAATCATTATTCAGTGTCAAGCATATCGAGGTGGGATGTTGTTGTGCAAATATAGCAAACGATAGAAAATCACTGAATTTAGCAATATACTCTAAGCATTCCTCAAGTCCTTTAGGTTCTTTGAATGCAATCCCACATTTGGTATCTTCTGTGATGTTATATTGAAAACCTCCGTTTTTCTTCCAATTGTACTTAATGTCAGATAAACCATAAATTCTAACGTCATTATCTATCGTTGCATCAAAGATATAATCATTAGAATGCATATTAAGAGTCAAAACAACATCTTTATTCTTTAATGTATTGCTCTCTACACGAGGTTTGTAGCACCAATTTACGAGGTTGGGATATTTTATAATTGCTTTAGAAACAATTTTTGTGTCTTTAGATAGTAAGTGAATGCCATCAACAATATAATCAACCTCATATACGGAGCAAGTCCAATTTGAAACAGCAGTACAATGAGCACCGAATATAGACACCAAGCGACCATCAGCTGTTTCTCCCCATATAACCATAGGGTGGTGAGGGGTGGGAATAGTTTTCTCATAATCTTGAGGAGTGAAATACAACTCTAATTTTGTAGGTTTGTTGCCATAGTAAGTGAGGGTTCCTGTAACGTTCTTGCAATCTTTCCTATGTGGTGATATTAAACCTTCTGTAGGGAACCACCAAGTGCCATGATATATTATTGGTGTATTCATTCAACTTCTTTCTTGCCTGTTACATATTCGTAGATGATAGACTTCTTATACTCTTTGAGGCTGTCAATCTTAGATTGTTTTATTGAGATTAAGTTGTCTATTTCGGTGCATTTGGTATTGAGATAATCGGAAATTTTCTGTTGCTCCTCTATCGGTGGTATCGGCACGATATAGTTTCTGACTATTTCCTGACTTATGTTTGGGTCTTTTCTTGTTCCAACGGCAAACTTCATCCAATTATACCTTGTTGCTCTTAATGTCCAAAACATAAATGCACCCAAATGAAATGATTTCACTTCAATGGAGCACAACGCTTGATTTATAGTTGCTTCAATACCTAAAATTCCACACTTGCCAATTGTGCCTCCTCCTCCATACATTGCCACAACACACACATCTTTATTTAGCATAGGACAACTTGCGGAATTTAATTCCTCCTGTGTTAAATGCAGAGAAGAATCTGTAACTAAATTATCATTTATGTCCGTTGTTCGAATCCACACAATGGAGGATTCTTCCGTTTGTGAAATAGTTTTGGGGGTTGAACCGCTATTGGTTTTAGCAATCATTTTTATTTTACCAATCCTCCAATGTTCAGGAATTTCACCAATCCATTCTATCCCGCTATCCTTCATTGGAACATCAGGTTTCAGTCCTTTGGTTACGGCTTCGGTGATAACCGACTGCTTGTAAGCCTTCAACTCCTCGATAATCTGCTCCTGTAAGCCAATCATCTCATCCACCTCGGCACACTTTCTATCCAAGAACTCCGCAATCCTCTGCTGTTCTTCGAGAGAAGGATAAAGCAAAAGGTATTTTCTCAACTCTCCGTAAGAGAGAGTTTGACGCAAGCCTCTACCCATACTATGGAAGGCTTTGCAATTATCGTAAGCCTTGAATAGGTATGTCAGATACTCACTATCGATGTTTTTGGTCGGCTTAACTGCAAGATATGTGGATGTAATCACACCTCGTTCTCTAACCAAACCAACTCTTTGAGAAATTAAGTCGAACGATAGATTGAGACCATTGAGCATTATAACACCTTTATCCACGATGTTGTATCCCTCTAAAGTTTCAGGATTGTATTTACTATCGCCACGACTCTTTGAGATGATAGTGCCCATCTTAAACTGCAAGGCATTATCCTCCAAACCGTCAGTGTTTGGATTATTAACCTCCTTGACTTGGTTACCTATCAACTCAATAGTCCATTCCTTCGGTATCTCCCCAATCCAAGGGATACCACTATCCTTCATCTCTCTCATCATCGACCCATAATTTTTGCCATCAGTGCGCTCTCTGCCTTATCCAACTCTTCGAGGTGAGCAAAGATTTCTGCGCTTTGGCGTGGTGCAACATACTTGTAAAACTCACGGGTAAATGGTATTTCGTAACCAATCTTGGTTTTCTTTTCGTCAATCCAAGCGTTAGGAGCATAGGGGTATACATTGCGCTCCATATAGTCTTTAATCTCCTCTGTCCAAGGTATAGACTCTGTGTCACGCTTGCTACTATCTGCTGTAGGTTTGCCCTTCTTTAAGATTGGGTTGCCGTTATCATCACATACAGGTTGTTCTACTACCACTTTGCTGTACTTGAACTCCTCATTGCTCTTAATTTTGCTTTCAACAACGAGAGTTCCATCTTCTAATACTCCCTCTGTGAAGGCATTGTATGATTCAGTGATTAGTGCTATACACTCATCTGTAAACTCATTACGCTTGTTGCCAAGCGACTTTCTACGTTTAACTGAGCATTTTGAAGCATCAATCAACTGCACCTTTCCTGCACGCTCAACAGACTTATCCTTCGACACAATCCAAATATAGGTTGCGATGCCTGTATTGTAGAACATATCGTTCGGAATCTGAATAATCGCTTCCAACCAATCATTCTCCAACAAGTAACCACGAATATTGCTTTCACCGCTTCCTGCATCACCCTTGAACAATGGTGAGCCATTCTGAATGATAGCCATTCTTCCCGTCTCTTTAAGTTTGGCGATACCATTAAGCATAAAGAGTTGTTGTGAGTCACCTACAGCAGGTAAACCCGCTCCGAAACGTCCTAGTTCACCCTTTCTGTGCTCCGCTTCTACAGCAGTTTTTTCGTTCTTCCACTCAATTCCAAATGGTGGGTTAGAGATGATGTAATCGAACTTATATCCTTCAAACTTATCATCAGAGAGTGTGTTACCATGCTTCATATTCTCAGCATCACCACCCTTGATGAGCATGTTTGCTTTGGCAATAGCGTAAGTTTGTTCGTTCAATTCTTGTCCGAACTCTGTAAGTTGTGCATCTTCATCAATTTGAAGAAGTTTTTCTGACAAGCAATCGAGCATCTGAGATGTCCCCATTGCCATATCATACAGAGAGGCGGTAATACCTTCTACTTGAATCTGTTCCTTCTTGGGAGCGACAAGAATCTCTGCCATCAAGTAAATGATGTCACGAGCAGTAAAGTGTGCTCCAGCGTGTTCATCATAAGATTCAGAAAACTTGCGTACCAACTCTTCAAAGATATACCCCATGTCAACAGCGGATATTTCATCCGCACCCATATATGCCTTCTTTGAGCAGAACTCCGAGATAACATTGTAGAGAATACCATTGTTGGAGAGTTTGGTAATTTCCTTATCAAAGTCAAACTTCTCAATAACATCAATCACATTATTTGAGAAGTGGTTGAGGTAACTGCGGAAGTTGTCTGCTATGTTATCAGCATCAGAGAGTAAACCTTCAAAGGTAAAAGGCGACACATTGTAAAAGTCATATCCTGCAACATTTCTGAGGAATCCGTCTTTTACAGCAATCCCCCTTGCATCAAGACTCTTATTCATCTCGATTACTTTGTCCTTGGTTTCTGTCAAAGTATCGCTGAAACGCTTGATTACACACATTGGTAAGATTACATTACCATACTCATGAGGTTTATATGTCCCCACAAGTTTGTCTGCAATTGCCCAAATAAGGTTTGCTTTTTCTTGTATGTTGACCGTTGTACGGTGCTGGAGTTTATCTATTGTCATTGGTGATAATTTTAGCGAGATTGTTAAAGTCCTCAAAATTCTTTATTGAATACACTTGGGAGTTATACTCAATGTATCCGTTGATAGAGGGTCGCTCATTTTCTTTCACAAGAATTAAATCTTGCAATTCAACATTTAAAACATCTGCTATTTGTTGGAGTTTATCTAGGTTCTTTGTTTCAAGAATTGAATTAACGTTTTGTTTCTGAACTCCGAGCAATTCAGCGAAAGCAGACTTTGTGAGTTGCTTCTCTTGTAATAGTTTTTCAATGCGTAATCGTATCATATTACCCAATTTTTGTTTGTAATCGTAAAATTATTATTAAATATTCATATTTTCTGCAAAGGTAATCTGTTTTTTTTACTTTGATAATAAAATATTATTAAAAAAGCTTGCAGGAGTAATAAAATAGTATTGCTTTTGCATTGTAAAACAAAAACAAATAGTCACAACAAACAATTTTTGATTATGAAATACAATGTAATGCTTTCGGGTTCGGGTTATGGAGTTTGGAATGAACAAGGTCAAAAGGTTCAAGGTTTTGGAGCGGGTCAAATGGGTAGATACCTTGCATTAAAGTTTTTGTATGAACTCAACGGATGGAATTGGTTGAAAAGCAAGTATGTGAAGGCAGAACCTTGGTTGGCAGACATTTAATAGTTTAATCCTTTAATATTTATCTACTTATGAAACAGATTGTAATTAACACAAACGAAGTTGTTCGATACGCAACAAAGAATGTTACTGTTGGTAGTATGGATGCAATTACAGCAACGTCAAAGGCATTCGAATTAGAGATACTGAAAAAGCGAAGGATGAGAGGGGAATGCGTCAGATTCGCATACCTCAAAAAAGATGGTTCCGTAAGAATAGCAGTAGGGACACTGCAACAACAAGCAGTTGAAGCAAACACTGTTGGTTGTGGTATTCCAAAACGTTTTATGGGCATGTTCGTCTATTTAGACCTTGAAAAATTGGCATGGAGAGGTTTTAAAGAAGAGCGTTATATCGGTACAGTTGAGGGGTAGGAGAATAATCTCCACCCTTTTATAACTAGAAGTTATGGCAGAATATATATTGAAGATTTTGAAAACACAATTAATAGTTGTGTTCTCATGGGGATTTCATAATCCAATTAGAATTGACAATGGACTTCGTTTCAAGGTGGAAGGTTTTAAATTTACTGGTATAGTAGAAATTATCTACAACGAAGGAACTGACCTCTTCGATGTAAATTTTATTACAAAAACAGGGCAAGTTGCTGAGTTTGTTGAAGGAGTATATTTAGACGGTCTTGTGAATATGATAGACAATAAGGTAGAAAGAGTAGAGGAATATAACAAGATTTGATAGCATTTGCTTTGCTTTGAAAATGTTTTATAAATGCTTTAAAAAGAGCTTTGTGCTTTTAAAGGAAACCTGTATATTTGCCAGTGAAACCGATAAATTATGTGACCCTTTATAGGATTGTTGCTTGTTACTGCTTTATAAGCAAAAGGGGATGAGAAGGGGGTTCGAATCCCCCAGCTTCCGCAAAAATGCAAAAGCAGATAACTCTAAAAGGTTATCTGCTTTTTGTATACCCTCAGCATGAGTGATAGCTAACGGGGGCAATTTCCGAGCAATCCTTAATAGCGGAATCGCATAGTCTAAGGCAGGGTATTCGTCGCAAGGTGGAATAGGAGCTACCGTATGCTTAACCGCGCGTTCGGTGATGTGGGAGGTCGGTAAACGGAAGTAGGAGGTAAACACTGCATGGTGTTTACCTCCTACTTGAATGTGTACATGATTTACTCTTTGCTTTAGAAGCGTGCAGAGATTTGGAAATCAATAGTATTGAAGTGGTTATCGGCAGGTGAGGGGTTGCGATCAACGGTGTACGTGTAGTTGAGCTGCATCATGAGGTTCTTGCCGAAGTTGTAGTTGGCAGACATACACCAATCGGTCTTGAGTGTGTTCCATGAGCGTGTGTCATGGCGATAGCAGTCCCACTTACCATAGACCTTGAAATTCTTTGCTACGGGCACACCTACAGTTGCGTACCAACCTTCGCTGTGTTTGGGAGCAGTAGGATCAGAAGGTTTATTGGGATTTGTTACTGAACTACCATAGCTATACATGTATTCCGCACGAACCGTCCACTTGTCTTCATACTTCACACCAAATCCCATACGCTTACGGTCAATTTGGTCTTGTGTATTAGCCTCGTTAGTGTATGTACCGTTCCAAAGGAAACCGCCTACTTCGAGCTTCTTCAAGGGGCGAACCCAAAGACCAGCGATGTAGTCTTTCTCCTTATCCTTATCTTTGTGGTTGATACCTTGACCGTTGAAGACTCCGAACTGATAGTGGAAGAGGTAGTGTCCCTTTTCGCCACCTACTT
>JAEIGA010013298.1_pt1 | contig 12524 bp, 12 predicted proteins | sample 9270691 | NCBI WGS metagenome assembly JAEIGA01 (sample SAMN17057246, study PRJNA624740) | gut metagenome | biome: biome; isolation source: fecal sample | host: Bos grunniens | place: China: Xizang | collected 2019 | reverse complement strand
GTTTGGATATATAAAAACCGATTATCCAAATTTATTCGTTAAAGACACGGTTTTATACAGAGCAATGTACTGCGGACTATGTAAGGGTATAGGTAAAACGTGTGGGCAAAAAGCACGGCTTGCGCTTAATTACGATCTAACTTTTTTGTCGGTACTGCTTCATAATATAACCGATACCGACGTCAAGATAGAAAAACAACACTGTGTAATTCACTGGGTGGGTAAACACCCTATCGCTAAAGTCGATTTCTTGACCGAGCGAATAGCGTGCTTAAACGTATTGCTTGCCTACCATAAATGTAATGATGACGTTTTAGACAATAAAAAGGGTAGGGTAAAGCGTTCGTTCTTTAAGAGCGCTTACAAAAAAGCCAAAGCAACCGAGCCTATTCTAAACGAAATAGTGGAAAAACGGTATAAAGAACTTCTTAAATACGAAACTGAGCGTGGAGACAGTATAGACCGTTCAGCAGATCCGTTTGGGAATATGATAAAAGACGTCGTGGCAGAGCTTATGAACGGTAATAGCACGGAAAATCTTGATAATCTTAGCTATAACTTAGGCAAATGGATATACTTGATAGACGCGTTAGATGATTTTTCTAAGGATAAAGAAAAAAATAATTATAACGTTTTTGTTAACGCGTATACTGATTGTATAGATAAAGAGCAACTCATCATAAAACATGGTAAAGAATTAAATGAAGTTTTTAGCACGGTATTAAACGAAATTTGTTGTAGCGCGCAAAAACTAGAATATAAGTTCAATCACGATTTAATAGATAACGTATTGATAAAGGGGCTTTCCGCCCGTACGAAAATGATAATGGAGAATGAAAAATGCAAGAATATTTCAAAATTTTAGGCGTTAGAGAAAACGCAACCGACGAAGAAATTGAATCGGCGTACAAAACGCTTAAAGAAAAGTACTCAAAGGATAGGTTTTTAGAAGGCGAGGCAGGTAATATTGCCGCTAAAAATTTAACGAAACTTGAAACTGCGTATATGGAAATCAAAGCTAATCGCAAAACCGAAAAGGAAGAACGTGTTTTTAACGACTATTCAGCAGTTGAAAAGCTTATTAAAGAAGGCTCGCTAAACTCCGCGCAAGACCAGTTAGACGCTTTTTCTGAAAGAGATGCGGAGTGGCACTATCTTCAGTCTGTAATTTTCTATAAAAAAAACTGGACTAACGAAAGTAAAAAACAGTTAGAGATAGCGCTAAATATGGAACCGCACAACACTAAGTATAGCGACGCGTTAACTAAATTAAAACAAAAAATGGAGTTTAACGAAAGACAGTTCTATTCGGGTAACGCGTATTATTCTAACGCAAGTCAAAACCCAAACGCCGATAGACAAATGGGGGATAGCGGTTGTGGTTCGTTTGTAGATTGTTGTGCTACTTATTGTTGTATAAACATGCTTTGTAACGGCTGTTGTAGATAATGAAAAGTAAAGTAATAGCAATTTCCGCTATCTCAGCGGGATTGATTGCCATGATACTATCCTTTGGCGTCTACTTTCAAGTAGCGGATATTTCGGCGGTTATATTATCGTCGGTGGTAGTTTTGCTCCCGCTTTATTATAAGTCGTATTTAGGTGGTTTTTTATCATATTTAGCGGGTGGACTAATTGCTTTTTTAATAACGGGTTTTAACTTTTTAAGTATAGTATTTATAAGTTACTTTATATTTTTTGGACTATTTCCCATTATAAAAATACTATTAGAATCGAAGAAATTAAACAAATTTTTAATTTTGGCAATAGGCGTTATATGGTGCGTTTTGTCATGTTACGCCGTATATTTTTACTACACAATGGTGATGTGTATGCCACTTGACTCCTTGCCTGAATTTATAAAAAACTACGTTTTGTTATTTATATTTTTAATAGGCGTGGTTTTCTTTGCGGTCTATGATTTTTTTATAAACGTTTCGCGAAAACTTACTGAATACTATTTAAGAAAAATTTTAAAATAGAAACATTATGTTAAAGAAAAACAACGAATACGTAAATACGGTTAATTGTTTGGGCGCTAACGGTGAAGGCGTTTTAAAAGAAGAAGGTGCGGTAGTTTTCGTGCCCTTCGTTTTACCAGGCGAAAAAATACGTTATAAGCTAGTTAAGGTTACTTCAAAGTGCGCTTACGGTAAAGTTTTAGAAGTCTTAACCCCTGCGGAAGAAAGGGTAAGACCCAAATGCTCGGTTTTTGGAAAATGCGGTGGCTGTCAACTACAACATCTTTCGTATTCTTATCAAATTAAAACTAAAGAAGAAACGGTTAAAAACTGTTTTAAAAAAATTGCGGGGCTAGATTTAACGGTTGCTTCTGCAATTAAATGCACTAACGAATACGGTTATCGAAATAAACTTTCTTTGCCGGTTGCTGATGGCGGAGATAAAGTTAATATTGGTTTTTTTGCCGAAAATTCGCATAGGGTTATCGATATAAATAATTGTTACATAAATCCGTCTTGGACGGAAAACGTAATATCAACTTTCAGGGAATATTTTAAAAAATACGACTTAAAAGGTTATAACGAACTTGATTTCAGTGGCGACGTTCGAGAAATAACCGTTAAAGAGATTAAAGACAACTTAATAATAACACTCGTTGTTTTAAATGAAAAAATTGCAGGCATAGACTACTTGATTTCAAAACTAAAATCGGCGTTAAAACTGCAGTTTTCGTTATATATAAACGTAAATAATTCACGTACAAACCTTATTTACGGTGACAAGTTTTTGTTAAAATATGGCAAGCCCGCTTACGTTGGCGATTTAAGGGGCATTAAATACAAGATCGGCGTTCAAAGTTTTATGCAAGTAAACAATGAAATGTGCGGTAAACTTTACTCCGCCGTTTGTGAAGCCGTTTGTGCCGATGAAAACACAACCGTTATCGACGCTTATAGTGGAGCAGGGTTAATGACGGCTATGCTTGCAAAAAATGCAAAGAAAGCGATAGGTATAGAAGTTTGCAAAGAAGCGGTAGATAGCGCAAACGAATTAAAAGAAGTTAACGGGTTAAACGATAAAATGTTTAATTATAACGGCAAATGCGAAGAACTTCTTCAAAAAATAATCGATCAAGAAAAAGAAAACGGCGCAAAAGTTTGTCTTGTATTAGACCCACCACGAAAAGGGCTAGACCAGTCGGTTATAGATGCAATAATTAAAAGCGGTATCGAAAAAATTGTGTATGTATCGTGCAAACCGTCAACTCTTGCAAGGGACGTTGGCTTGATTTGTGGCTCGCTTGAATACGTTGGCAACGAAATTAAGAAATCCCAAGCGCAAGATTTGAGATATAACGTAGAGTTTGTAAAACCATTTGACATGTTCCCACAAACCAAGCACGTTGAGACACTTGTGTGTTTAACTAAAAATTGCTAATTTTGTTTTTATAAAATAAGCAAAATAGTTTGCTTAAAAATCTATAAAGTTTTAACGGTATAGGAAATTTTATGATAGAAAAAAAATTTTTCGGCAGTCTTAACGGCGAAAACGTGTATTCGTTTTTTCTATGCTCTAAACAAATAGAAGTCGAAGTGCTAAATTACGGTGGAATTATTCGCTCTCTAAAGGTTTTAAAAGGCGATAATGCTACCGACGTAGTTCTCGGTTACGATCATTTAGACGGCTACGTTAACGGAACGTGTTATTACGGGGCTATAATAGGTAGGTGTTCTAATAGAATTGACAAAGGCGAATTTTACTCAAACGGTAAAAAGCACATCGAACTACGGGAAATGGAGCGCTTTTTGTTTAGAAACCCAATTTTTCCCCGATGCAATCAATCATCAAAATTTTCCGTCGCCCGTTCTAAAAGCAAACGAAAAATTTAGTGCTAAAACTACCTTTAAATTTTCATATTAAATCTAAAAAAGGAGATTAAAATGTTGTATCACGACAAATATGAACAAATAGAATTTGAATTTTTGGGAAGATATGCAACCGTTATAAACCCTAAAATTGCAAAAAAGGGTAATCCGTTCATTTTTAGAGCTGAATTTTTGGGCGCTTTTGATTATTGTGACGTTGAGATGTTAGAAAGGGGATATCATTTAGCATACGTTAACGTAAAAGATATGTATGGTTGTCCCGAAAGCGTTGAGATATTACATAAATTTCATTTGTACTTAATAGAAAACTTTTCATTTTCTAAAAAAACCACAATGTTCGGTTTTAGTAGGGGCGGTTTGTACACTTTTAACTATGCGACTACCTATCCAGAATACGTTGCTTGCGTTTATTTAGATGCGCCCGTTTTAGATCTTGCAAGTTGGCCTGCAGGTATTTATAGAAACGCGCCTTACGTAAGAGAGTGGGAACAATGCAAAGAGATATATTCCATAAACGAACAAACGGTTGTTGGCTCGAAACTAAGTCCTATAAATAGGCTTAAGAGTCTAACAGTCCCCGTATATTTAGTTGTGGGGCTAAAAGATGACGTCGTTCCGTTTGAAGAAAATAGTGAAAAACTAATAAAGGAATATAAGGGTAATTTGCAATACGTATTAAAACCCGACTGTGGTCACCACCCACACGGACTAGAAGATTCAACCGAGATTGCAAATTTTATAGAAGAACGTTTTAGGGAAGAAGGTTATGAAGTCTAATAAATATTTTACTTTTAGTTTTGACGACGGTACGGAGCAAGATATTCGTTTAATAGAGTTATTAAACAAATATAATCTAAAGGGAACTTTCAACTTAAATTCAGCAACCTTTGGCAATAAAGGAACGATAAAACGTGCGGGGAAAGATATACAATTTAATAAAATTCTTGCCTGTGACGTTAAGCATATATATGCAGGTCACGAAGTAGCGGGACATACCTTAAACCACGCTCTTTTACCTTCGTTTGAAAAAGATGAAGATATTATATATGAAGTAGAGCAAGACCGTCTCAATTTAAGCGACGTGTGTGGCTATGAAATAGTCGGTTTTGCATATTCTAGCGGTGGGGCTAACTACGACACAAGATGTGCAGAGTTAATTAAGAAAAATACCGGTGTAAAGTATGCAAGAACGATTAAAAACAACTATTCTTTTCACGTCCAAGAAAATCTTTTTGAATTTGAGCCCACTACTTGTCGTGAAAGAATGCCAGACTTATTTAGCCTTGCCGAAAAGTTTTTTTCTACAAAAAGTGAAGAAAAACAAATTTTTTATTTTTGGGGGCATGCCTTTGAGTTTGATATAGACGAAAGTTGGGGCGCTTTCGAAGAATTCTTGCAGTTTGTATCAAATAGAAAAGACGTTATATACGGCACTAATAAAGAAGTGTTGTTGTAAAAAAGCTGAAAACCAAGTAGCAAACAGGGTTTTCAGCTATAATAAACTTAAATATTTAAAAACTTTTTTATTTTTTTTTAATTTGAAACAAACGTCGCACACTAACTATCGGTTAGAAAATAATTATTAACTAACTATTAGTTATATAATCGCGATATGAAAGAATCAATTATAAAAAAGAGATTAAGTGAAGAGTTAAAAAATAGTGGACTAACTACTATAGAAATTGCAAAACGAGTAGGGGTTTCTCCAGAAATGATTACTCAGTATAGCACAACGAAAAAACTACCCAAAATAGATACTTTTGCAAAAATTTGTAAAGAACTTGATTTAGATGCGAATTATATTTTAGGAAACGATTAAAAAACTCGACTAATTTTAAGTCGAGTTTTTTAATCATTAAATATAAATTCCGTAAAGGAAGAGCAATAAAAATGTTGCTTTTATCATTGTTTGGTAGCCCCACGGAGACTCGAACTCCGGATTCAGCCTTGAGAGGGCTGCGTCTTAACCGCTTGACCATGAGGCCTTGTATAAGTATTCTATCACAAAAGATAAGTATTTGCAAGAAAATACGACTAAAAAAATACCCGCTCGTGCCGACGAAAAAGAAAATAATAACCCGTTTTAATCAACAGGCGATCGCCGTAATATTATATAGTCTGCATCTCTTGATAAAAATCGGGAATCTCGCCGAAAAGAGCACCGCTTCTAAACAACATAGGGCGTTCATTTAATATTATCTGTGGATTTTTTTTGCTTTTTCTATCGAACACAGCAGGCAAAAATATTTTACCAAATTATCTAGTTATAATCAAGGATATTAGCCTAAGTTTTTACTAAGATAACGCTAATATTGTCAAAACATTTTTAACAAATTATTAATTGAAGGATTGGATTTACTAATGAAAAGGATAATAAATTTTAGACCAACTTTATATATTGCGTCTTTAATATGTTTAAGTTTATTATTCGTTTATTCGGCAGTAATTTATTCACTTGTTACCGCAATTTTCTCAGCGTGTTTAATTGTTGCTATCAATCTTGCCTTTTTCTTCTTTTATAAAGGGAAGACGCAAGAGCAAAAGCACATAAGAAAGCCCGTGTATTTTATACTCGCGCTCTTGCTTTCTATAATTACTTCCGTTAGTTTTGTTTGCATAGTAAAAGGATATAACAACGCAAACGTAAATAATACGTATTACACAGTCACGGGCAAGATAAGTGAAATTTCGCCTAAAGAAGAAAGTACGGTGTGTATTTTATCTAACGTTACTTTGACCGGGAACGCAAAAGTTAATACCGATTATAAATTAAGACTATTTATCACAGGGGATAACGATCTAGATATAGGTAACGTATTAAAATTCACTGCGGTTGTAACCGATAGGTCGGCAACGTATGAAGGAGCGTTTTCATCTTCTTACGTTTCCGAAGGTATCAAATATTTCTCAACAGTTTTGGCGGAAGAGATTGCCGTTATAAGCAATAGTCCAACTTTGTTCGATAAAACTAACTTATTTATACGCGACACGTTAAAAGCAGGTCTTGATAAAGAACAGTTTGCCATAGCGTACGGGCTACTATGTGGTAACGCCGATTTTATGGAAGCCGAAACGCTGACCGATTTTAGAAACGCCGGAGTTGCACACGTTTTTGCCGTTTCGGGTCTTCATATAGGGTTTCTTGTAGTAATACTTAGGTTTTTACTTGACAAACTAAGAGTTAACAAACTGTTATCGTTTTTCATAACGTTTTCGATACTGTTTTTCTATTCTGGCGTTTGTGGTTTCACTTCTTCTTCAATTCGTGCTTTAATTATGGCGTCGGTATTGCTTGGTAGCAAACTGCTTGGCGAAAAATACGACGGCTTGTCATCAATTTGTTTGTCGGCGATAATAATACTCTTAATAAACCCCGTGCAACTTTTTTGCGTTGGTTTCCAACTATCGTTTATGGTTGTAATTTTTATAAATTTATTATCCCGTAACGTTTCCAAACTATTTAAATTTTTACCTATAAAAATTGCCAATCTTTTAGGTGTTGCTATATCGGCGCAAATTGCTAGCATCCCTATTTGCGCATACGCATTTAAGCAAGTTTCGTTGATTTCAGTTTTGTCTAACGTTATTTTCGTTCCGTTAGTAAGCGTAATATATACGCTTTTGCTATGTAGCACCTTGATAGGTGGAATATTTTCTATTGCACCTATAGCCTTATTCGTAAGTAATTACGTATTACTTGCCGTGCGTTTCGTTATAACGGCAATAGACTACTCCGTGTTTATTTTGGCTTTAGAGGCGATGGGCGTTTTATCCGCGCTGTATTATCTTGTTTTCGTGATTTTATCAGATAAAGTTAATTTATCTAAAACGTTAAAATTCATATTATCACTTTCACTTTCGGTAATATTTGCGTGTGGGATAGTCGTATCCGAGCACGTTTATAAAATTCAACCAAAGTTGGCAGTGATAGGCGGAAGCAATTTTTGTGCAACCATAGTTAGTAAAAACGACGTTTCGGTTATGGTTGTTTCCGATGCAAAGGTTGGTTTTAACACGGCAAGGCTTGATCGAGCGTTAAAGAAACTAAAAATTGAAAAACTTTCCGCAGTATTCGTTATAGATGGTAGCAATGATTTAGACGCAAATTATTTAACCGCTGATTTGCTATCCGTTGTCAATGTTGAAAAAGTATATTTGTATAACGAATGCAACGAAAACTTGTTCGCGGTTTTAGAAAAATCATTTAAGTATACGGATTTTTATTCGATTACTGATAAAAACGAGATAAATTTTAACGAAATTTTTGTAAAAATAATAAACGGTTTTGGAACCAGGCTTGAAGTAGGAGAAAAGATATATGAAACTTATTCAAAATACGGTAAAGGTTACGTTAGAGAGAATAATATCGATGAAAGAAAAGTGGATTTAATAGTAGCAACAGATTACGTAGAAGAAGTTATTTTAGGACGCAATTATGTTGACGTGTTAAGTTTCAACTATTCTAGAACGTATAACAACGCCGAAAACAACGGAAATTATTATATTTGTGGGTAAAAGATAAGAAAAACCTTGTCAATCGTTGCAAAAGCAAAAAAAAAGTGATAAAATAATATACGGAGAATTTCGGTTTGAATTTTATACAGTTAAAGAATAGATTAGCTGAAAACGAAGAGTTTTCTATATATTTGTTAGAAGGGGACGAGGACTATTTTAAGAGAAAAGTCATAGAACTTGTTAAAAACAAGTTTGTTGCGGAGCCCTCGTTAAACTATGCATATTTTAACGAAAGCAATTTTTCTATCGATAAACTTTTAACTTCGCTTTTATCTTATCCGCTTATGAGTGAAAAGCGATTGACCGTTTTAACCGAGCACGTTTTAACGAAAGACGAGATAAATTTTTTAGCGCCGTATTTACAAACCCCGCCAAAAGACAGTTTGTTTATAATAGTTAGCAACGAAAAAACCGAACTTTTGAAAAAAATTGAAGGCATAACGGTTGTGGATTGCTCTAAAGCGGACGAGAGCACGCTTATAAAATGGATAAAGGCTAAATGTAGTGAGAACGGTGTGCAGATAGAAGCCCAAGTCGCGCAAGCAATAGTTCAATATTGTCTAGCGGATATGACAAGGATTGAGATAGAGATAGAAAAGTTAATCTCTTTTGCGATTGACAAATCGGTTGTAATAATAGACGACGTAAACGCACTAGTATGGCAAGACACCGATTATAAGATATACGAGATGACCGATTATATAAGCCGGAAGAAGTTTGATTTGGCGCTTAATTCAATAAGCGACATGCTGTCTAAAGGCGAAACACCGCAAAGGTTGATTTTGAGTATATACAATTATTTTAGAAGACTTTTACACGTTTCGATTAGCGATAAAACCGATGCGGAATTATCGCAACTTCTATCGCTTAAAGAATACGCGGTAAAAAAGGCTAGAGAGCAGTCTAGAGCGTTCAAGAAACGTGCACTAAAACGTGCGGTAGATCTTTTAATGGATTACGACTATATGATAAAAAACGGAAGTCAAGACCAAACGCAAGCCTTATGGCTTTCAGTTTTTAGAATAATGGTAGAGGAGCAATAAAATGCGCTTTTTAGAGAAAATAACTGATTTATGGATAAACGTAACCACAAACCCCGATTCGTTGGTAATGGTAGGGGTTAGTTTGGTTGCTTTTACCGCGCTTTATTATTACTTGATTAAATTCCTAGTAAATAATAATTCCAGCTCGCTAGTAAGCCTGTTCGTCGCTATAATGATAATAGCCGGCGGAATATTTATGATAAACGAGCAAATAGACAACGGTTTCTTCTTGTTGTTGCCCTTTTTAATGGTGGTCGTTGTAGTTATGCTGTATTCGGTAGAACTAAAACGTGTAATTTGGTCGAGAAAGCACCCTAAGATAGTCGACCAAAAACGTGGAGAGAGCGCTGTTTACGACGAAGAAAAGAGTAAAAAATGTATAATTGAAATAATTAAAGCAGTGCAAGATATGTCTAAAAACAACGTCGGTGCAATAATTGTTTTGTCTAACGGCAATATTCCACGCCAAATTTTAGACAGTGGCGTTAGTACGGAAAGTGATATATCAAGCGAACTTATTGAAAGTATATTTTTCCCGAAAACTCCGTTGCATGACGGAGCGATGATAATTAACGGAACAAAAATTGTTTCGGAGGGTTGTTTCCTTCCACTTGCGCAAAAGGTAGACGGTCTTCCAAAAGATTTAGGAACAAGACATAGAGCGGGACTAGGAATAACTGAAACCATAGACGTTGTATCTATAATTGTCTCGGAAGAAACGGGTATTATTTCTATAGCAAAGGCGGGTAAATTAACTAGATACGCCGATGCGGAAATTTTGAAAAAAACTTTGTCCAGATATTACTGGTAAGGAGTGAATATGACGAATAATAATTTTGATCACGTTACGGAAAACGAAAAGCCAAAGTACTCCGTATTAAAATCGATAGGCGTATTCTTTTTAGCAGTTTTCTTGGCTACAATAACGGTTTTATTAATAAACATTTAAGAAAGGTAAAGACATGAAAATTACGGGACTTAACGCAACCAACGTACTATTGCCAAACACAAACGATATGACCGCATGGGCGTGTATCGCTTGCGACCAGTTTACTTCTGAACCAGACTACTGGAACGAACTTGAGAGACAGGTTAGTGGCAAAAAAACTACTCTAGATTTAGTGTTGCCTGAAATTTACTTAGAAGACAACGTTGACGAAAGGATAGAAAAGGTAAATTCTAACATAAAAGAATACCTTAAAAACGGAACTTTTAACGAGCTTCCAAAAGGCTTTGTTCTCGTTGTAAGAAGCACGCCTTACGTGAAAAAACGTATTGGACTTGTCGGCGCTATCGACCTTGAAACGTATGATTACAAACCGGGTAATAAAGCACTTATAAGGGCGACCGAAGGTACAATTGAAGAGAGAATTCCGCCCAGGCTAAAAATCCGCAAAAACGCTGACGTGGAGTTTCCACACGTAATGGTGTTGTTTGATGATGAAAAACGTGAAATTCTAGAGCAATTATACGAGAATAGACACACGTTAAAAAAACTTTACGATTTTGATCTTAATATGAACGGTGGCCACGTTGAAGGCTATTTGGTTGAAGATTATCAAAGCGTTTTAGATGGTTTTTCTAATTTATTAGATGAGCAAAGATTGATTAGTAAATACGGGTTTGCCGACAAGTTTGCTTTTGCCGTGGGCGACGGTAATCACTCGCTCGCAACCGCAAAAACAATGTGGAACTTATTAAAAAGCGGTTTAACCGAAGAAGAGAAAGCATCGCATCCCGCTAGATTTGCTTTGTGTGAGATGGTTAACGTTTACGACGATGGTATATATTTCGAACCTATTTTTAGGTTTATCAAAGGCGTTGACAAACAAAAATTTATGCTTGGTTTAAGCAAGGTTGACGGTGGCGATATTTCAGTTATAACAGGGGATGAAAAACTTTTTTTTAACGGCAAGAATAGTTTGCCCGACGGTATAAGGGAAGTTGACTCGTATATAAAAGATTATATTGCTAAATTCGGCGGTAGCGTTGATTATATTCACGGCGAAGAAAATTTGACCACCCTTGTTAAAAATACTGAAAATAGCGTTGGAATATTTTTCAAAAAATTAGATAAGCAAGACTTGTTCAAATACGTGTCTAAAAACGGCGCGTTCCCACGTAAAACTTTTTCGATGGGAGAAGCAATAGAAAAAAGATATTATTTAGAAGGAAGAAGGATAACCAAATGATAAAGGTATGTAAATTTGGCGGAACGTCTATGGCAGATGCCAAGGCAATGTTTCAAGTAAAAAGCATCATAGAGAGCGACGAGAGTAGAAAATTCATAGTAGTTTCGGCGCCCGGCAAACGTGATAAAAACGATATTAAGATTACCGACACTCTGCTTAAATGTTATAAAGATATTCAAACTGACGGCAACTGCTCAAAAAGATTTCAACTTATTAGGCAACGTTTTATTGACGTTGTAAAAGACTTAAATTTATCACTCGATATACAAGCAATTTTAGACCAAACTGAAAACGATATAATGCAAGAAAATAGCGCTGATTTCACAGCTTCAAGGGGTGAATATTTAAGTGCTATTATCATGGCTAACTATCTAGGCGCTGAGTTTGTAGACGCAGGTGATATGATAAGGTTTGATAGCAAGGGTAGACTTAATAACGAATATACTTTCGACATGGTTAAAACCCGCTTAGAAAACGTTGAATATGCGGTTATTCCGGGCTTTTACGGTAAAGATTCAAAGGGTAGAATTAAAACGTTTTCAAGGGGTGGTAGCGATATAACGGGGTCAATAATAGCCCGTGGCGTTAAGGCAAACCTTTACGAAAACTGGACTGACGTTAGTGGATTTTTGGTTTGCGATCCAAGAATAGTTGACAATCCGAACACTATCAAACAATTAACTTATAAAGAATTGCGTGAGCTTTCTTACATGGGCGCTTCGGTATTGCACTCGGAAGCAATTTTTCCCGTAATGCAAAGAAGAATTCCAATAAATATCAAAAATACTTTTAAGCCGTTAGACCCAGGCACTATGATAGTGCCCGCGGAAATGTATACTGATAGCGAAAGTGTTATAACGGGAATTGCGGGAAAGAAAGATTTTACGGTTATTTTCATAGAAAAGTCTATGATGAACTCGGAAGTT
>JAEIGA010013297.1_pt1 | contig 12524 bp, 12 predicted proteins | sample 9270691 | NCBI WGS metagenome assembly JAEIGA01 (sample SAMN17057246, study PRJNA624740) | gut metagenome | biome: biome; isolation source: fecal sample | host: Bos grunniens | place: China: Xizang | collected 2019 | reverse complement strand
TGTGATGACCCGTCGAACGATGATATCATTGTGATCTCAAAAGGAGTGTTCAAGGATATAAGTTATAAAATTGTTCAAGATTAGTGATATACTTGAAATAGACAACAATCCTGAGTGATATACTTGAAATAGACAACAATCCTGGTGTGTTTGTTGACTGCCAGTTCAGCTGATGCCTGACCACACCTCGGCCAGAAATCAGCATAAAAACGTCCAAGGTGTCCGGAAAATAGCTCATTAGCAGCTATATCAAGGACACCTTGGACGTTTTTACGGCATTTTTCGACCGAGCAGTCTTCCGAGCAGTCCAAAACCTATTTCACTCGGATCTTGCGGCCGATCTTGAGGACTGTTTCCGGTTTGATGTTGTTCAGACGACAAAGTGCCTGAACTGTTGTCTTGTTGCGAACGGCAATTCCGCTCAGCGTGTCACCGGACTTGATGGTGTACCACCTCATGGCCTCCTTTTCTGCAGCTTCCTTCTTGTCATCAGCCTCATTCTTTGCCTCATCATCAAAGTTCTGCTCGTAGCAGCTTGATATGTCAAAGTATTTCTTCTTCAGGACGAAGAGTCTCTGACGCAGCTGACCAGTCTTGAAATCAATCAACCACTGAGGATCGAAGGCATATCCCTTGTATCTGGTCTCGAAGTGAAGGTGAGGACCGGACGAACGTCCGGTAGATCCTCCATATCCGATCACATCTCCAGCATTGACCCACTGATTTTCAGTAACAAGTCTTTCAGAAAGATGAGCATACAAAGTCTCTATGCCGTTCTCATGACGGATAATGACTGCATTGCCATATGCACCCCAGTTCCTGGATACACGAACCTTACCTGTGAATGTAGCATATACAGGTGTACCGGTCTTCAATGGTATATCCACGCCCTGATGCTTACGTCCTCGTCTCAAACCGAACTTAGAATACACTGTTCCTTTGCACGGGCAGTGGAACTGATCCAGAGTATCCACACACCAGATTGTCCATTGAGAAGGCAATTCTGCAAGTGAAAGGCCGTATGGATCATGACCATAGTTCAGCCAGTTGGAACCATATACATCTGTCACCTTCTGATACCCGGGCATCTTGTGATAATTCCATGTATTGTCGGCGAACAAGATAATCTTGATGTATTCATGGTCAGTATCAAGAGTATCTATCGGGTCCGAAGCCGAACGACGAAGAGAGTTGACAGGGCTGGTGTGTGGATTAGGAATAACCTTGTTTGTCCAGACTGTGTCATTACCGGCTGGAGAAGATGCAAGAAGTTCGTCGGCAGCAATCAGTGCTGCAATACCGGCCAACATCATTACGACATATTTCTTGAATGATGTCTTTATCATCAGGTTAGTTTTTAGGTTTCAAGGGTTATGAATATTGTTCAATGATTTCGCGGGCCTTTGCTACCTTCTCATCGAGAAGTTCCTTCGTTGTCGCCTCGCAAAGGAATCGGAGATAAGGCTCTGTGTTTGAAGGGCGGATGTTGAACCACCACTGGGGGAACTCAACACGATAACCGTCAAAGTCCATATATGCGGTAGACTGCTCTGTACTCATGAAATAGTCACGCACAGCATCCATTGCCTCTTTCTTACGCTCAAGACGGAAATTGATTTCACCAGAATTCTGATACTTCTCGATACGTCCTATGAGTTGACTGAGTGAAACGCCCTGCGCCTTCATCTTAGCTACGACATTGAGGATCAGAATAGAAGCGAGAAGGCCGCTGTCAGAGTAGAAGAAGTCGCGGAAATAATAGTGACCGGCAAGTTCTCCTCCGAACACACCGTCAAGCTCACGAAGTTTAAGGGCGGCATAGGCACGGCCGACTCTCCAGGTATTCATCACTCCACCCATAGGAGCGAGGTACTCCCCCACTGCCTTCGAGCTGCGTATATCCTGATGCACATAACCCTTCTCTCCCCTTTCCTCCAGGAAATAATGTCCAAGTACTGCAATCATAAGATCAGGAGAAATGAATCTGCTGTTCTCATCCACAAACATCACACGGTCGGCATCTCCGTCATAAATGACTCCCACATCCGACTTTGTCTCAGCGACAAGTTTCTGCAGGTCAACAATATTCTTGGGATTGAGCGGATTTGGCTCATGATTAGGGAAACGGCCATCCATTTCTTCGTAGATATATGCTGGCTGATCACCGAAAATATCGCGAACAAAAAGAGAGGCCATACCATTGGACACATCCATGGCGATCTTAAGGCCTGACCAGTCTCCTTTATATTTAAGAAGGAAGTCAAGATAGTCCTTGCGGATCTGCGACATCTGATGCACCTGCCCCTTCACCTGAGCCGGAGCGCATGGACGTCCCTCATCGATCCAATTGCGAATCTGGCCAAGGCCGGTGTCCAGTCCCACAGGAAGAGCATTCTCACGCGACACCTTCATTCCATTATATTCCGCAGGATTGTGAGAAGCTGTAATCTGTACCGAGGCCTTGAAACCATAGTACGCGGTTCCAAAATACACCATCGGAGTGGTGCAAAGTCCTGCATCATAGACATCAGCACCGGCATCGGTGATACCTTTCAACAGGTACTCATGAATCTCCGGTGATGACACTCTTGCATCCCTTCCGACAAGCACTTTGTCAGCAGAAAGCAATTCGGGAAGGAAGTATCCTACCTTATATGCCACCTCCTTATCAAAGTCCACATTGTAGACTCCTCTGATATCATATGCATGAAATGCTCCCATATTATCTCTTACTCTTATAACGTGTCTGTATTGTACCTTTTGATATAGCCTGCAGCTTTCGCGCAATCATCTTGCGGCGAATCGGCGAGACGTTATCTACAAAAAGGTTGCCGTCAAGGTGAGAAAGTTCATGCTGAACCATTCTGCAGGCAAATCCATCGAATTCCTCAACGACCTTTTCAAGGTTCTCATTGTGATACTCCACCTTTATCTTTGACGGACGAGTCACCTCTGCATATATGCCAGGAACGCTGAGACATCCCTCCGAGTATTCACAAGTCTCCTCACTTTCCTCCAATACGACAGGATTGATCATGACACGCACAAAATCATGGAGTCCCTCATATGTATCCGAAAGATCTCTTCCGTCCACGATTACAAGATTCTTATTCACTCCCACCTGAGGTGCAGCAAGGCCACAACCGTCTGCGGCAGCAAGAGTCTCCTTCATATCCGACAGGAGTTTCTCGATGCCTTCCTTATCATTAAGATCAACATCAAGGTTCTCGTTCCTGAGAACTTCCGAACCGTATAAATAAATAGGTAGTATCATAATTATTTCTTTTTATCCATATAACTCTGCAAGATGATGGCTGCACTTATCTTATCAACAGACTCCTTCTTCATCCTGTCCTGCTTCTTCATTCCGCCATCAATCATAGCCCGATGCGCAAGCACAGATGTAAAGCGTTCATCCTCAAGATGTACAGGTATATCCGGAAATGCTTTAGCCAAATGTTTTAGAAAGATATCGATATCCTTGGCAGCCTCAGAGGGTGCTCCGTTCATATTGATAGGATAACCGACCACGAAGAGAACGACATTCTCTTTTTCGGCATAATTTCTAAGATATTCTATTATCTTTGCAGATTGGACCGTATCCAATGCAGATGCAAAGATTCCAAGCGGATCGCTCACTGCGACACCCACGCGTTTTCTGCCGTAATCTATGCCTATTATTCTGTCCATCGGATGCAAAGTTACTATAAAAATAATTATGAGCAACACGAATAAAGAGAAGAAGACCACACACTTCCGCTTGACCTTGCTTGACGCAAAGACGCATCAGCAACTGAAGTCGGTCAGGTTCACCAGAACCACATTCGTCATAACCATCATAAGCTGTGTAGTAATACTCTGCGCAACTATATTCTCGATCATAGCATTCACTTCTGTCAGAACATTCATACCGGGCTACCCGGATGCAAGCACACAAAGAGAGGCCATTCAAAACGCCATCAAGGCAGATTCACTCGAGGCCGTGATCTTCAAGTGGGAGCTTTATGCGAAAAATCTGCGCAGAGTCCTGGAAGGAGAGAAGGGGCTGGCCATTGACAGCCTGATGACCATCAGTCAACAGCAAGCCAAAGACGCAAGTCAAATCAAGCACTTTAAAGCACAGGATTCACTTCTGCGCAAGACTGTGCAGGCCGAGGAAATGTTTGAGCTCGGCGGACGAAACAAGAGAAGTCTCCCTATCGAAGGCATGCACTTTTTCGTTCCTCTCAAAGGTGTCATCACGCAAGGCTATGATCCTGCAATACATCCGTTCCTAGACATTGCAGCCCCAGAGGGAACAGCAGTAAATGCCATTGCAGACGGAACCGTAATTTATACCGGATGGAGCGAAGAGACCGGATACACAATACAGGTGCAGCACGAGTCCGACATCGTCTCAATTTACAAGCACAACAACAGACTGATAAAGAAACTGGGAGACAGGGTAAAGGCCGGAACCGCCATCGCCCTTGTCGGCAACACAGGAATCCTTACGACAGGCCCTCATCTACATTTCGAACTTTGGTATAAAGGAGAAAGCATCGATCCCACAAAACACATTAACTTCTAATCAGCATGCAGAAGAGACGTATTGCAATTCTTGGATCAACCGGTTCCATCGGACGTCAGGCACTTGACGTGATCCGTCAGCATAGAGATTTGTTTGAAGTTGAGCTTCTCACAGCCAACAACAGTTCGGAACTGCTGATAAACCAAGCCATAGAATTCAACCCGAATTCGGTTGTAATATGCAATGAGGAAAAGTACAAGGAAGTTTCTGATGCGCTTCAGCCCCATTACATAAAGGTATTCGCAGGTATGCAGTCCGTATGCGACCTCGTTGGCAGCGACAATATCGACATAGTACTGACATCCATGGTCGGCTTCAGCGGGCTCTCATCAACAGTCGCAGCCGTGAAGGCAGGCAAGACTATAGCTTTGGCCAACAAGGAGACACTCGTGGCAGCCGGCGAGATCGTGATGAGCCTTGCCGCTGAACATAGGGCACGAATCCTTCCTGTAGATTCAGAGCACTCGGCAATATTCCAGTGTCTGATGGGTTCTGCAGGTGCAGATATCGAAAAGATACATCTCACAGCCTCAGGCGGTCCATTCCGCACATGGAATAAGGAAGACATCGCCAAAGCCACAAGAGCCGAGGCCCTCAAACACCCGAACTGGAGCATGGGAAGCAAGATCACCATTGATTCTGCTACCATGATGAACAAAGGATTGGAAATCATTGAAGCCAAATGGCTTTTCGGAACAGAAGGTGACAAGATCAACGTAGTGGTCCATCCGGAATCGATCATTCACTCAATGGTAGAATATGCAGATGGATCAGTAATCGCCCAGATGGGACATCCCGACATGAGAGAGGCAATCCAGTTTGCTTTCAGTTTCCCTGAAAGGCTTACACTGGACAACAAGAAGCTGGATTTCGCCCAGCTCGGAAGCCTGTCATTCTTCGCACCGGACTTTGATAAGTTTCCGGCATTAAGTCTGGCGTACGAAGCACTTAAGAAAGGCGGTAACATGCCTTGCATCATGAACGCAGCAAATGAAGCAGCAGTTGCGGCATTCCTTCAAGACAGAATAGGATTCTACCAGATTACAGACGTCGTAAAAGAGTGCATGGAAGGCTCGGAATTTGTAGCACACCCCGACCTTGACACTATTTTCGAGGTAAACAAGACATCACTGGCTAAGGCCCAAGAAACGATAAACCGTATTTCACGACTATAAGAATGCAGATATTACAGATCATATTAGCACTCTCCATACTTGTCCTGATTCATGAATTGGGACATTTCACATTTGCACGCATCTTCGGTATCCGAATAGACAAATTCTTTCTGTTCTTTGATGCAGGAGGAGTAAAGCTTTTCAGCACAAGAGCGCCATGGTTTGTCAGGATTTTCCCTAAGGCGGCTAACTGGGAGACTGAATATGGTATCGGATGGCTTCCTTTAGGAGGATATTGCAAAGTCAACGGAATGATAGATGAATCCATGGACACCGAGCATCTGAAGAACGAGCCGCAGCCATGGGAATTCCGCAGCAAGCCGGCATGGCAGAGGCTGCTCGTCATGGCAGGTGGCGTGTTATTCAACTTCGTACTTGGCGTGCTCCTATATAGCTTCAGCCTATACAAATGGGGAGAAGCATACATACCAGCCGAGGGGAACAGCGTCTACGTATATGAGAACTCATTGGCAGACAAGATGGGTTTTGAGAGCGGCGACATGATTCTGGCTCTGGACGACAAAGCCCCTAAGAATTTCTACATGATGCAGATGGACATTGCCAGAGATATGGTAAGTACTGTAAAGGTCCTCAGAGGGAATGACACGGTCACAATACACATCGACCAGAAATATATCTCAGACCTGCTCAACACACAACTGTTCGAACCGGCCATACCTTTTATTGTCAAGGACTTCACTGAGAACACGGCCAACGCCGATGCAGGACTTCTTCCTGGAGACAGGATCACAGCCATTGACTCGACAGGCATAGAGTTCACTCAGGATGCTTTCCCTATACTTCTCGATAAAGCAGGCCAACAGATCACAGCCACCATCCTCAGAGACTCATCAGATTTCTCACTTCCGCTGAATGTTGACACAAACGGCAACATAGGAGTCTACCTCCACATGCCAGTCATCAAAAAAGTGGAATATACACTTCTTCAGTCTATTCCTGGAGGTTTGAAGAAGACATACGATGCAACAATAGGCCAGCTCAAGGATATGAGACTGATAGCAAAGCCAAGCACAGGAGCATACAAGTCTGTGGGCAGCATAATCGCCATCACAGATGCTATGCCTCAGCAATGGAACTGGCCGGCGTTCATCAACATCCTTGCTATGATATCCATTATTCTCGGTGTCATGAACCTCCTCCCAATCCCGGCACTTGACGGCGGACATATCGTATTCACACTATACGAAATGATCACAGGAAAAAAGCCAAGCGACAAGTTCCTATATATCATGCAGCTGATTGGAATGGTCATCATCTTCGGTCTCATGTTCCTTGCATTCGGAAATGACATTGCAAGACTCATTAAATAAGGAATAAAGCACAATAAATATGAAACGTTTACTTACTCTGATTCTGATTGCCACTGCTGTCTTCAGCATGACATCATGCAAACCATCGACAAACTACAGCAAGTCAAAGACATACCTCTCAACTGTTTCTGGTAAGCAGGGAGATGTGCTGGTGGTCATAAACAAGGATTATTGGGAAAGCGGCCTGGGACAAATGATCCGCGACACACTTAAGGACGAATATCCGATGCTACCTCAGCCTGAAGCCCGTTTCAGATTGACAAATGTTCCACATAGCGGATTCACCTCAATGTTCCAGATTCAGAGAAATATCTTTGAGGTGGACATCGATCCTTTCAATATAAATACCATAACATTCCGTAAGAATGTCTGGGCCACACCTCAATGCGTAGTAAGTCTGAAGGCTGAAAACTACAACGAAGCCGTAAAGCTGTTCAAAGCAAACGCAGCACAGATCGTAAGCGTATTTGAGGGATCTGAAAGAGAAAGACTCATTGCCAATAACAGGGCATACCCATCTACACCGACAGAATTGGAAGTCAAGAAGATGTTCGGCGGTTCACCTGTATTCCCAAAAGAGGCGAAGATTCTCAAGCAGACAGATGACTTCATGTGGATTGCAACATGCAACACCGATTACATCAAGAAATACATAATCCTATACAAATATCCTGTGGTAAAGGGAGAGGACATGATGAGCAGAAAGAGCCTTATCGAGCACAATCTTGAGGCTATCAACAGCAACATTCCCGGCACACGCGAAGGCTCGTATATGACTCATAGCAAGTTTCTTGATCCTACAGTACAATACTTAAAATACAACAACAAGAGCTTTGCAGAAATACGTGGACTCTGGGACGTTGAGAACGACTACATGGGTGGTCCGTTCGTTGCACATGTACTTTATAACCCTAATGGCAGATATATGGTAGGTGTTGAGGGATTCGTATATGCGGCAAAATTCGACAAACTTCAGTACATGAGAGACGTCGAAGCTGTTGTCTACTCATTCCAGTGGCAGAGCTCGGATAAATAATGCAAAGAAAGTCAAGAAAATTTTGTCAATTTAAAAAGTTTTCTTACCTTTGCACTCCCATTTGATAAAAGTGGAGTGAATGGTCGGTTCGTCTATCGGTTAGGACTCAAGATTTTCATTCTTGCAAGAGGGGTTCGATTCCCCTACCGACTACTAAAAAATATAAAAAAGAATAACAATGGCAAATCACGCTTCAGCAGACAAGCGCTATCGCCAGAGCGAAAGGCGCAGATTGCATAACAAGTATTATGCAAAGACAACAAGAAACGCAATTCGTGCGATTCGTAACACAGATGACAAGGCAGCAGCAGAGGCTAACGCCCCTAAGGTTTACGCAATGATCGACAAGCTTGCAAAGATCGGCGTTATCCACAAGAACAAAGCTGCAAACCTTAAGAGCGGTATCGCAGTTTACATCAATAAACTTTCTTAATGAATGTTTTCCCTTTTAAGGGTTTTTCTTATAGCTAAAGAGAGCGACAATCACATGATTGTCGCTTTTCTTTTGCATGTCATACATACATATTAATATCAACCAGAAAAAAGACAGCCGGGCGGTTCCTTCACAGGTACCGCCCGGCAACGTCAATATTTATGTAGTTAACCAGTAAAGGTTCTAGTTAAATTCAAAACCTTCAGGGAATGTAAAGACTTCCGAACCACCTTCAACCAATGCAACGTTATGATAATCAGGAAGATAGTATGCTGGAACATCAAGTGTGAGCTCATACTGACCAGCATCGTTTTTCGCAACAGTTGCGCCAGTATAATTCAGGAAGATATTTCCATAAGAGCCATAAGAAGTACCTGTATCCTCAGTATACCAATCGACCTCATTACCATCACAATAGAAGCTGAAGTCCGTACCAGCTGACCAGCAATCCTTCAGAAGGAAGTAATTGCCCTCCTTAGCCTTGTAAAGATCCTGTGGCCAAATACCAGCAGCCATATCACCAAAGTATGCATGCCAGAATACTGAATAATGTACACCTTCTCCAACGAGCTCATAAGTAAGCTGTTTTACAAACGTAAATGTGGTTGAGTGGACACCGTCAATTGCAAGATCCGCCTCATTGACAACGCTAAGTGTGAGATTTGCAGGTTTTGGAGTCAATGTTTCAAAATCAAAAGTCAATACTGCATTAGCAACATTCTGACCATCAGCAAACTCAACTTTTGTGGAAGCAAGCTCACATAGGCCTTCTGCACCCTCAAGCTGAACATCCACTGATGCTGCACCATTAACATTACCTCGATACAAAGGAATCTCGAGTTTACCATTATTCTCCGCTGTCAAGCCAGGCAATTTAAGCTTGGCTGAAGCAAATGTCACAGCAGGTCCCGGATTCTCTTCAAAGTCATAGGTAACCTTGTCCTGCGTACAAGCTACCAAAGCGGCAAAGCCTAGTACACATAAAGTATATTTCAATATCTTATTCATAACTTCAAGAATTTAGAGATTAAAGAGGATTCTGATCGAGCTCGAGATCAAGAGCATCATTACCATCAAACTCAGTCAAAGGAATCGCATAAATAAGTTCTATTGCGCCTGGTTCCAGATCCAATGGTTTAGTGTGATTGGTATTAGCATAATCTCTTGTCACACCAAGGCCCAATCTCTGAAGATCATGAGTTCTTGAAACCTCACCCCAAAGCTCTACACGACGCTGGAACAGGATGTAATCCATCAGGGTCATGAGCTGCGAAGAAGTCTGCGCCTGATACTGGTTGCTTTCAGCATACTTAGCAAGATCTGTTTCGTAATTAGGATCACGCTGTGACGCAACCAAAGAAACATAAGTCTTTGCATCTGCATATTTCTCCTGATGACAAGCAGCCTCAGCTGCGATAAGTGCCATCTCCTCCATACGCATAAGGATGTAGTCACCTGTACCAAGAGAAGCATCCTTATAGACGAGCTTAGTCTGCACATAAGACATCTTAGAAGAACCGCTTACCCACTCATCCTCAGGAAGTGGTGCTGTCCACCATGCACGGCGTGCATCTGTCTGGGGCATATTGTCATAAAGCCAAGCAGAGATAAGGAACTGAGTACCGTCGCTGTAAGTAGTACCTGCATCTGCATCAATGTGCGCATATATACCAGCATTTGAAATAGACTGGTCAGTCTGGATCGCAAGGCCCCACATTACATTGTCATTAGACACATCATTTACCTTGGCAGTCTGGTTGAAAGGAACGATCTGAGCCAATGGAGACTTCATAGCCTCAAGAGCAGCTTGCTCTGCCTCAGCATATTTCTTCTGCACCATCAAAGCCCTTGCCTTTAGACCCTGAGCAACATACTGGTCGATATGCGAAGAGTGCTGCTGCTGAACTGAAGATGTAGAAAGGCGTGCAATTGCCTCGTCAAGGTCTGCATTGATTCTGTCATATACATCCTGAACAGTACCTCTGCCCTTTCCTTTTGATTCGATTGTAGTTGGTTCAGTGTAAACCGGCACACCAGGAAGAGAAGGATCACACTGCTGGTAGTTCTGAACGAGCCAGAGGTATGAATATGCTCTGAGTGCATAAGCCTGACCAATAACATATTTAGCCATATCCTCGTCATCAGTAAGGTTTGCCTCCTGAGCGATGACGGCGTTAGCATTAGAGATCAATGTGTAGAAGAAGTTCCAGCACTGAGCCTGTCTTCCCTGTGAAAGAGTCCAGTCTGAGCTGACTCCGAAAGCATAATCATAGAAGAACCAACCCGAACCCTGCTTTGTCTGGATAATATCCTCAGACATGAGGTTGCTGGCAAGGTTATAAGCCATCAATCCACCATTCTCATGCTCCCATGCTGGTCCCCACTCGGCACAATACATTGCACGATAGATACCGTTTACAGCTGTCATGGCAGAAGATGCAGATGAGAAAATCTGCTCGCTTCCAAGAGAAGCTGTCGGCTCTGTATTCATGAGAGAGTCACACGCAGTTCCCAATGTGAGAGCTGCTGTAGCTGACAATATATATAGATATTTTCTCATAATATTTCCGTTTTAAATCATTAGAAATTTACCTCAACACCGAGTGATACGGTTCTCTCTGGAGTGTAGCTGTAACCTGTGCTACCAGAGAAGTTGTACTGAGGATCAAGACCCTTTCTAGCTGAGCAGAGAAGGAGGTTGTCACCAGAGAGATATACTCTCACTGAGTTCATGTTAGCTGCCTTCATCCACTTGTTTGGAAGAGTGTATCCAAGTGTAAGGCTCTTCACTGCGAAGTATGATGCTGATACGAGGTCATCCTGAGTATAAAGGATATCAGTTGATCCACCGAGGTCGATTCTTGGAATCGATGTCACATCACCTGGGTTCTTCCATGCCTTTGCTCTGTCAACGTGAGCTGCTGTACCTGGGTAAGTATTGTAAAGGTAAGAGTAGTATAGTCCGTCGAGGATCTTACCTCCGATAGAGTATGTACAGAGCAGATTTACATCGAAGCTACCGAATCTGAAGTCATTTGCAAGAGATCCGTAAAGAGCAGGGATACGGCTTCCGCAAGTCTCACGGTATGCTGTAGCCTTAGCCTGGTTGCTTGTTACAGAATATGTTCTGTTGCCCTTCTCATCTTCTTCCCAGATGTAATACAGCTTATCACCGTTTGCAGGGTTCACACCAGCTGATCTTACAAGGTAGAATGAGTTGATTGGAGAGCCTTCCTCGATGATCATGTTAGTAGACTTGATAGGCTTGCCGTCTTCTGTAAGCTTAAGCACTTCATTGTGTACTGTAGATCCCATGAGTGTCATGTTCCATACGAAGTCCTCATTTGTAATGACATCACCTGAAACTGTAAACTCAAGACCAGAGTTAAGCATGCTTCCAATGTTCTTGTTATAACCAGAGAAACCGAGAGAAACCGCCATTGGGTAGCTCATCAACATGTCTTCAGTAACCTTGTTATAATACTCTACAGAAACGTTAAGTCTATTGAAAAGGCTTGCCTCAACACCTACGTTAAGGTTCTTGTTCTTCTCCCATCTGAGGTCCTTTGTTTCAAGCTTAGAGATGAGGGCTCCACCCATACCAGTGTTTGGATATGAAAGGCTGTAGAGCTGCTGCCATGCATAGAGAGAACCGATAGAGTCATTACCCTGAACACCGTAGCTGGCCTTTAGAGTAATGTTGTTGATCCATGAAATATCCTTAAGGAACTCCTCCTGAGAGATTCTCCAGCTTGCTCCCACTGACCAGAAGTTACCCCAACGGTTTTCGCTATGGAAACGTGAAGAAGCATCTCTACGATAACTTGCAGAAGCATAATACTTGTCTGCATAACCATAGTTCAATCTTGTAAGCCATGAATCAACACGATAATCCTGTGAGTATCCTGAGATGTCAGCATTTGTCACAAAACCATTGAGTTCATATAGATTATCACCGGCCGATCCGGTCTTCTGAGCA
>JAEIGA010013296.1_pt1 | contig 12524 bp, 9 predicted proteins | sample 9270691 | NCBI WGS metagenome assembly JAEIGA01 (sample SAMN17057246, study PRJNA624740) | gut metagenome | biome: biome; isolation source: fecal sample | host: Bos grunniens | place: China: Xizang | collected 2019 | reverse complement strand
GATGTTGATCTCGGCAATATAGAGACGGAATGTCAACTTCGAGTAGTTGCGAGTACCTCCCGTAGGGTTCATCTCGGCATCGAACTGCTTGATGTGGTTGTACTGCAAGCCACCCAAACCGAACGATACGGTAGCGCACACATTAGGGAATACATAAGCCGCAACACCAGGGTTGAAGTTGAATGCTACCTTGTAGGTATCCGAGATGGACTTGTTCCACTCGTTGTTGTACATAAAACCGAAGTTCGAGCGGCCATATTGACCCTCCAACTCCAACTCGCCAAATACACCGAAGCGACCTCGCTTGTCGAGCGGAAGGTAGGCACGATGGAAGAGAGCAAACGAGTAGGCATTGCTCAAATAGTTGATGCCAATGCCATCTGTCGAGAACTCAATGCCGTTGATAAAGTTGCCGAGGTTGATGTGTGCATTGTCGAAGTGGCCACCTGTTCGGGTGTATCCAAATCGTGCACCAACAGCCAAGTTGTTGCGATAGAAGTAGCCAAAGTAAGGCTTTACCGAGACAATCGAGCCACCGAGGTTGAGATTATCGACAATAAGAGCAATCTCCGAGTCGTCGGTCGAGAGTGTGCCGTACGAAGCCGAAACACCGCACAACCACTCGCCCTTGTAGGCGAAGATGTTCTTGTCAATCTCACGATCCACTCGGTTGACTTGGATAAGGCCACCAGGCTTGCGATTTACCTTGGTCGAATCACGCTTGATGCCGAGAACGATACTCTGCGCATCTGCCGTATATACTGTGCTTGCCATAAGCACCGCCATAAGTAGTATAAATATCTTCTTCATAGTTGTAGTCGAGTTTTAGAGATAGAATGCTGCACCCAATCCGATGGAGAAGATGTTTACCTTGAAATTCATCTGCGAGGTCGAGGTCGAGCTCGAGACAACCTGGTTGGTTATCTGGTTGGTCTTCGAGTAGTTGAAGCCCAACACTCCGATATTGACCTCGATGGCCATATTGTTGGTCAGGAAGGCCGAGATACCAGGGTTTACGCCGAGCGAGATGTCGAACGAGTTGGCGTATGCACCGCTCAAGCTCTGCTGTGGGCCCGATGCCAACTTCGACTGCGAGCCACCCATTGCCAAGCCCACCTCGGCAAAGAGTGCGAAGCGCTTATTGCCCTTGCCGAGTGGAATGTAGTTGCGCCATAACGCCTCGACATTGTAGGAGTGCTTCAGCGAGTAGAAGAATGAGTTGTCGAGCGAGGTTATCGAGAGCGAGGCCTTGTCCAACTCGGTCAAACCTCGTGAGTAGCCAAAGCGTACACCTATCAACGCATTTTTCGAGTAGGCATAACCTACCAATGGGGTAACCTTGAACTGATAACCATTCGACTGAATATCCTCGACGATGAGGAATGTGTAGTTGTTGTTTGTGTGTGTCGAGTACGATACCGAACCTCCGAACACCCACTGACCCTTCGGCACAAACTCGGTGCGAATGTTCGCAATGCCTCGATTTTGGCGGCGAAGGCTGTGGTTGGATGCTGTGCTATCGGCCTTCACCTCCTGTGCCATCACGGCCGAAGGCAAGGCAAATAGCGCCAACATTACTATTATAATAAATTTCTTCATTGTTTTTCTACCTATATATTAATATACGAGTTCGATATCGTCGACATACATCCACGAATCTGTCGAGCCATCGAAGAAGTCGCCATAACCCGAGCAGGTGGCTGTAAGGATGATATGTGTAGGCACCTGATTAGGATCCGAGCCATAGAAAGTGAACGGAATTTCAATCTGCTTCCACTCGCTCTGCGAGGTGGTAGACTCTAAATATGCCGAATAGAGTACGATGTTGTAGCGAGCGTCGCCCGACTTGATGTTGGCATCGCTCGGTGAGAAGGTTGTACCCTCTGCATCTCCACTCTTTACAAGGTGCTTGTTGGTAGCGAGACAGCAGAAGATCTTGCAGAGGTCAGGATCACCCGACTTACCGACACCTTTATCGGTCTTGTTGATAGTACCGCAGTTCCACTTTGCCCAGAAGCGAATAGCCTTTGGCTTGGCATTGTACTCGAATGGCTGACCGAAATATACATTAGCATTTGTCATTCCTTCCATACCGCCCCACGAACCAATATAGCCGTTTCCTGCAGCGAACTTCACAACGATATACTCCGAGTCCATATACATAGACTTCGAGCCCTTCGAGCCAGGACGAACATCCGTGCTGCTTTTGGTGATATTGTACGACGCTCCCAATGTGGTGGTGCCATAGTTTCCGGTACACCAATATGGATTTGAGCCGTTAGCCCAAGGAATGATAACATTTCCTTCTTGGCACCAATCCTCCAAGTCGCCATTCGGAATCTGATTGCCCTGCTCGGTGGTGAAGGTGTTGTTTGAACCAATCTTTCTACCACCAATCTCGAGACCATACTCATAGGAGCGACCTGCTCCGATAGTAACCTGTGCAGTATATGTGTTTGAGCCATTAGCAGAGGCCTCAACGCTCGCCCACTCGCCACCATTCTCTTTATAGAGAATCTTTACACCCGAAGGGTTGCCGAATACGGTTGCCGAGAGCGAGGCGATACCTCCCCATAAGTTTATGTCTGACTTATTGTAAGCATTTACGCCTGGCAAGGTGTATGACAACTCTTTGCGAGCCTCGGCGTTGTTGGTGTCGGTCACGCAGAGCTCGATTGTCTGCGCTCCGCCATTAAGAGAGTAGAAGAAATCCTCCGAAAGGGTAACATAGAGCTTTGGTGTGTTCAAACCCTCGAGCGTGATGCCAGGAACATCAGCTGCCACTGGGTCGAACTCCTTGCCACCAGCCACGAGTGTCACACCGCAGAAGTCGTTTGGCGAAGTTGCCACATAGCGACGATCGCCACCAGCATAGTTGCAGTGCGCTGCGAGGTCGAAGCCGTCGCCTTTCAACTCTGGGTCTGGGTTGAACGAGATGTGGTCGTCACGCTCCTCGATAGTCTCGTCGACAACGACGCTCAAGCCGCCCAATAAGCCGTTTGCATCGGGCGAGAACTTGAACGAGAGTTTGTAGGCACGCTTTGGCTCTACATTCTCGATTGTGCCGCTCTTGTTGACCGCCACCTGCTCGCCATCCTCGTACTCGAAGGTGCCGCTGAAGTTCCACGAGAGAGTTGTCACACTCTCGGGCATAATGAAGTAGCCTGTCTTGCTCTCGGTGTAGGTGAGAACCTCGCTGGCTGCAGCAACAGTCGCCTTGTAGCCATCGAGGAAGCCATCTACGATGCCCTGGTCGAAGATGACCTCGACAGGTACATTCTGTCTTGTGGCAACGATATCCACGGTTGTGGTCTCGCTACCCTTGAGTGCGAACGAAGCCTCGCCTACGAAGTACTGCTCCGCCTCGTTGAAGGTCTTGGCTACGGCAACACCGCTCTCAACAACGGCCTTGTAGTTGCCCTCGAGCAACCAAATATAGTCGGGTTTCTGCATATCCTCTCGGGCAGAGTCGTACTTGCGCACGAGAGTCTGCTTCTCGCCCTCGTTCTTGTATATGCAGAGGATGTAGTCACGCTGTGTCTGCCCCTCTGCGGTGCGTGTCGCAACATTCAGCACCAACGCACCCTTCTCCTCCGAAGGGGTGTTCTCCTGCTGCTTGGTGTTGGGGTCGTTCACACACGACGCCAACGCCAAGAGGCACGCCCATAAACATATGTTGAATAATCTCTTCATCGTCTACTAGTTTCCAGTTTGGAGCATCAAAGTCTTAACGCAGGTGTTACCCTCGTTGTCTACTACGGTGAGTACAAAGTCGTGGAGCTTGAACGATGTACCACTTACACCCACCAATACACCCATAAACTGGGAGATAGAGAGCTTCACGAAGGTCTTATTCACCACATCCTCGGCAACGGCAAAGCCAAGGCCACGCAATGGCTCCTCGACATCGATAAATACGCCTGGGTTGTTCGAGTCGTACGACTGCTTCGGATAGCACAAGTTCAGGATGTCGCACAAACCTACACCTGCCAACTCTACTGGGGTGAGCGATGCCGACTCAATCTTTACATAGAACTCCTTGATGCCCTTCGATGCCGAAATTAACAAATCTACATCCAAATCTGCGGTGATCTGCTCACGCTTGTTGATGTCGTGGCCATCCCAAACGATGTTTGGATCGCTCTCTACGACCTCGCCGCCAGTGTTATCATCGTCGCCCGACTCTGGCTCCTTCCACTCCTCCTCGGCAACCTTGTCGGCAACATTGCAAGGAACAATTTCGTCGGTCACCCAGTCACGAAGGGTTACGCCAACATTGATGTTGCCCTCGGCTGCGTGCTCAACATAGAAGTGAATCTTACTATGCTGACCAGCCTTCACATCCTTCACCTCCTTGTTCATCTCGATAGACTTGAAGTTGACCTTGTCGGCTGCGTATGTACCGCTGATGTAGAGCTCGATGGTGTTGCTTGCCAACGGAGCAGGGAAGAATCCTGCACGGCTCTCGCTCAACGAGTACTCCAACGACTTACCACCCACGGTAACGGTGGTGAGGGTCTTATGGCCAAGACGCTCCAAGAGATCGGGAGCGTAGGTTATGGTAACCTTAATCTGGAGCAACGAGCAGACAATCTCCGAGATGGTAGTGGTCTCGTTGCGCACAATCTTGAAGGCCTTGTCAGCGCCATAAACTGGGCTCTCCCAAGCAGCCTCCGACACCTCGCCCGAGAGAATCTGGAAGATGTAGTCGCCAGTCTCGAGTTCGATAGCCTCGGTTGGGCGCTCGCCATACTTGAACGACTTTACAACCTCGTTCTCCTCGTTGATAATCTTGCACTCGAAGTTGTTTGCATCCACCGAGCCACGAGTTGCTGGTGCGCTCAAAATGCCCATATCGGGATCGCTCTCGTCAATACGGCAATCCACCACAAGGTTCGATATCGAGAGAAGACCCTTGTTCGAGGTGGTTGTGTTGTCATCTCCGCCGAAGGAGATGTTCTCCTGACCACAGCCAACCATAAAGAGGCTTGCCAAGAGGGTTACTACTGTAAGTTTTGTAATTTTCATATCTTTAAGCGTTTTCATTCAATTCAAATTCGAGTTCTATAGTTTCGAGGATGGTGTCGTCGAAGAGGATGTTCACCACCGCATTGCCCGCAGTCGAGAGGTCGAAGATGACCTTGTGACGAGTGGTTGGCTTGAGCGTTACAACACTCTCGAGAGTGGTATTTGCACCTGTTTGGCGTGTGGCCTCGCAAGTGATAGTAACCTCCTGACCAGCGTTGAGGAAGAGCATCTCCTCCTTCGTTGCGTCCCACTCAAAGCCGTTAACCTTGAACGACGAGGTTGGGAAGTAGCCGTCGAACTGTTCGGTGGTCTCGATTGCGATAATCGAGTTCTTCATCTCCACCGCTACGGTAGCCTCGGCTGTGAGGCCATACATAGGCACCTCGACGCTTGCCGAGCCCTCGAAGTATGGCTTCGACCAACCCTCTACACCCTTCTCGCCGTGCGAGAGGGTGATGGTGTAGGGTGCCGATGCGAATGTCAAGCCTCCAGCTACCGCCTGGTTGAACTCGGCGAGGGTTGCCCAAGTGTGGGTCTCGTTGTTGCCAACAATCTCCACCTTCAACTCCTCGGCCGATGGCACAAGGCTCTCGCTCAACACAAACTTATTATCTGTTGTCTCGCTCACCTCGCTGCGAGTTGTGGCGTTGATGGCAATCTTGCCAACCTTCACTTCGCCCTCCTCCGAGGTGTGGCACGCAGTCGCTACGACCGCAAGTGCTATTGCAAAAAGTATCTTTTTCATATCTTGTGGTCGTTTTTACTGTGCGATTGAAACTCTAATGTTGTCGAGGTATAGGTAGTAGTGCTGATTTCCGATACTATCCCAAGTTGTGTTGTTTGTACCAGGTACCCAGACAAAACGAGTCTCCGGAGTACAGCCACTTGCAGTGAATGAGTATGTTGGGAACGATGCACCAAAGCTATTGTCATTGAACTTTTGTACAATGTTGCCTGAACTATAGCAGTGATTGGTCAACTTCGAAGGAATTCGTGACGCATCGCTGCTTGGGCTGCCAAACGCCTTAGTTTCATTCCAACCGTTCAATGTCGACGATTCGGACTCGGTATGTGTACCAGCAAAGCAGTAGATCTCTTTGCCATTAGTTCCGTATGAACCCATGCCAAACTCAACCTTGAGTTTAACACTTGCTCCTTTCTTAAGGCCCTTCATCGCAGGTGAGTCGAGACGGCCATTTGTACGGGTTGCACCCGCTGTATATTCGTGGCGCACATTCACACGAACGCACTGTCCGATTACACCCTTGACATGTGCTGCATTCCAACCTGATACGCCCATATAGTTATCCAACAATATACCATCGGAAGTCATAAGCGAGCCTCCGTTGTAGTCGTCCTTGTCGAAATTGGTGTGTATCGACGAGAAGTCCTCGAAGAAGAGGTAAGGAACGCTGATTGAGATGTTATTCACAACTTGTTTGTTGAGCGAAGATGGAATCTGTACCTTATTCTCAACGATTGCGTGAGCGCTCTCGTAGCGAACGGTGAAGGTCTTGCCTGCGTAGTTCTTGATTGTGCCTTTTTCGTAGAGACCATTCTCAATCCAATCGTAGATGTTGCTCGAGTTGCCGGCAAATGTCTTTACTGCATTGCCGTTGCCATCGAGGAGCGTTATGCTCTGCAACGCCTCGCCAAGGTTATTCTTGCTAATGGTGAATCTCAATACGGTTGGCGGAATTGGCTCTGGAATGGTGAGCTGCAATGGGGTGATGTGTCCCTCCTTGCACTCCTTGTTGAGCGAGAATGTGCGAGTCTTGGTAATCTGTCCCGACATCGACACGGCGTAGTACGAAACCTCGCCCGAAATTGTTACCGGAAGAATTGCACCCCAAGCAACCTTACCCTCATCGAATCCGCTCGGTGTGTTGATGGTGAGTGAGTTGTCGGTAGGGGTAACTGTCGTAGCCACATTTGGATCAAAAATAGCAACAGAGGCTTTGCCCACAATGTTGTTCGGGAATGTGAATACAATCTTCGAGATGGCCTCCGAGAAGGTGTTCTTGCCCTCGGGACTAGTCAACTTCAATGTGTGCATCTTGTGCTGGAAGTCGAGCGCAAGGTTGTTGACCTTGTCTGCCGAGAGAGCCTCGGTCTTGATAGGTGTTGCCACCATAATGTCGTATGCGCCATTGAATGCATCGCCCTGCTGCTCGGCAGGAATGGTGTAGACGGCCTTGCCTTTCTCTATCGCCTCGTACATAGGTGCTACAGCATAGTAGGTGTAGTCGCCCTTGGTCAATGCGTTAGCTGTGGATGTGAATACCGCCGACTGCAATGAGTGCCAGTAGTACATCATCTGGAACTTCGCACCATCGATTTTGAGTGCGCCAGTTCTGTTCTCTGCCCACAAGGCGAAGATGTCGCCCTCTACCCACGAGGCTTTGCCCTCATCGTCTATAGCCGTGCGGCTGATGCCGATAGGGAGACCGATGGAGAGTTCGGATTTTGCAAGCTCCACGCTGTTGCTCTCATCGACCGCCGTCGAGCAGCCGCAGAGGAGTGCGAGGGTCGCAAATACCGCAACAAAGTAAAATTTCTTCATAGTTATCTTGCTTAAAATCGGTCGCAAAAATAGGTGAGTTATATTATATATAAAAATTTTTTCAACGAACTCCCACTTTCTTCCCACGAACACCTGCAGGGAAGGGTGTTGCCCATCGCACTGTAAATCGTTCCGATGGGCTCTTTTTGCACGAGTGCGTCGGACATTGAAATGCTCACATAGGTCTACTATGCTGCGCTTTCACTGCCTAGCATCGCACAAAAATAGCCTCATCGCCTCCGATTTTAGCTTTGGGGAATTATCATAAAAGCTAATGGCCAACAAAAAAGGAGTCGGCCGAAGCCAACTCCCCATTAAATCTAATTCGTCATTGCGAGGCTTGCAATACAAGCCGTGGCAATCTCCTTGGCGAGGAACTCTACTCCTTTCTCTTTTCGATCTGGCGTTTCACAGCATCGAGCGCCAAGTCCACCGCCTCCTCGAATGTGCGAGCTCTCTGCTCGCTTACGATATCTCCGCCAGGAATGTGAAGAACCACGAGAGCCAACTTATTGCCCTTCTCGCTGTCCTTGTCCAACTTCAAAGTCACATCTACACCTGTCGAGTTGCCCTCAAACTTCTCCAATCTCGACATCTTCTTCTCCACAAATTCGATAAGCTGCTTGCTCGCATCGAACTTTACTGATTGAATCTTAACCTCCATAGTACTAAAATTTTAAAGGTTTATAAATGGAAATTGTTCTGATTAGCCCTTTTTGCACGAATCGTCGGAAAAGCGAAATGCTCATTTACGCCCAAGTAAACTGCGCTTTCGCTCCCTAGCTTCGCACAAAAATCATCTAATCATCTCCAATTTCATAGTTTTTCAATTTAGCCTTATCCCTACTTGGTCGGAAAATCATTCCGATTTCAGCTTTTGGGAATATATTTTTCATTTTCGGTTGTCGTTTATATCTCTTCGCACAAAAATCATCTAATCATCTCCAATTTTATGGTTTTTTAGCCATTAGCCTTTGGCCATTAGCCATTAGCTTTGTTGTAGTTATAAATTAAAAGTTTTTCGTTTTCCGTTTTCCGTTTTCCGTTATTTATGTGGGTGCGCCTTCTCGTACACCTCCTGCAACTGCGCTATGCTATTGTGGGTGTAACACTGCGTTGTGCGGAGCGACGAGTGACCCATAAGCTCCTGTATATCACGCATATCCGCCCCCTTGTTGAGCAGGTGTGTTGCGAAGGTGTGGCGCAGTATGTGGGGCGACTTTTTGCCCTGTACATTCGCCTCTGCAAGCTTCGACTTCACCATTCGCTGAATGGCCGTTCGGGGGAGAGGCTCGCCCGCCTCGGTCACTATCATCGGAGCATCGGCCGAGGTCGAAATTCCCATTCCTTGCAGCAACTCAATATATCGCTCGATTCGCTCGCTCAACTCGGGCAACACGGGTATCATTCGATGCTTGTCGCCCTTGCCTCGAATGTGGAGCGAACGCTTATCGGCCGAGAGGCTGCCAAAGCGCAAACCCTGCAACTCTGCAAGACGGATGCCGCAACCGTAGAAGAGTGCGATAATCAGCGCATTACGCTGCTCCACGAAGTCGCCCTCCAGGCTCTCCTGGCGGAGGTCGTCGAGCAACGATTCCATTCGTGTTTCGGGTACAAACGACGGCAATTTTCGTGCAGTTTTTAGTGTTGAGATGCGCCCGAAAATATCTTGTGTCATATGGTCGTGGGTGCGCAGATAGCGATAGAAGCTGCGCAATGCCGAGAGCTCTCGATTCATCGATGCTGCGCTAATCTTACACTGCTCCATACGAAAGATTATCCATTCTCGTATATCCTCTGTTGTGACCTTTGTGAAGTTGAAATCTTCGGGCGAAATGCCCGCATTCGAGGCGCACCAAGCCGCAAACGACTCGATATCGTGCCGATAGTTGCGCACCGTGAGCGCAGAGTACCGTTTTTCGGCTTGAATATGTGTTATAAAAGCACCAATCATAGCCATCTCCTCATCCGAACCTACACAAATATACGAACATTTTTCGTGAAAACAAAAAAACTGCACCATTTTTCGTGGCGCAGTCTCTTGTTGCCCGACTTGTTCCGGCTTGTTCCGGCTTGTTCCGAGCGTTTAATATACCGCCCTACTACTTATTCGGCGATATTTTTTGGTAAATGGTTGTTTTTGTTGTTTTCGAGGTACACTATTGCTTTTGTTACGGCGGTAAAATTTACGGTGGTAACAAAGTTGGGGGGGGTGAAAGTGTGTTAGCAAGTTTGTTAGCAAGCAGAAAGAAAAATGCCCCACAGATAACTGTGAGGCATCTTTTGGAGGTCTGAAGCGGATTCGAACCGCTGTACGAGGTTTTGCAGACCTCTGCCTAGCCACTCGGCCATCAGACCAATTTTCCGTTTTTCGGTCTGCAAATATACACACTTTTCTGCAATTTGCAAAATTTCTGCAAAAATTATGCAAAAAAAGAGTTATAATACCTTTGTTGCAACTCCCTAATGTTGTTTTTCGTCTCGGAAAAACCTATTAAACTACGGCTCCGCAGGCGCTGTCGTTACAACCAGCGAGCGGTTCTGGTAGGAGTATCGAGCGTTTGCTTCGACATGTATGTGATATGTGGTGCTTGGTCGCAAATTCTTTATCTCGAATGTTACCGTCACGGGGTTCTCGAATGAGGATTGCGATTCATCCTCGAACCATACACGCTGTCTAGTGGCCATAATAAGTTCAAATTCGCACTCACATACCTCGCCCTCGCATATATGATACCAGAGATGTTGGGCATTTGCTATCTCGGCAGCGAGAGTTATCGAGCTGTCGGTAACCGAGACCACATCCAAGCTCTTGAACTCCACATCGGGTGTTGGTGGCTCGGGGGCTTTTGTTCTGAAAGTGATCTGCTTTGTTGCCACCGAAAAGTCGTTTTTGGCGGCCAACTGCAACACATATTCGGTGTCGGGCGTGAGCTTGTCGACCATTTGATTATATGTCTTTGGGTTCTCGAATCCGCCTCCCCAAACCATACCATATTCTTGCATATTCTCGCACCAACCCTTTTCAAAGACCTCCTCAACGCTCTGCTCCACATATTCGCTTGTTGGCGTCCAAGTGAAGGCGAGCATATCGGCATCTCCTACAACGGCCGAGAAGTGTACGGTCTCCTCGTAGGTTCGGGTAATCTTCAGCTCTTTAATGGTAACGGCTCCTCGGTCGCCAATCTCCATCTCCTCGACAATGAGTTTGTTGCGGGGAGCCTCGCCTGGGCACTTCAAATCTTCGTAGGTCATCGTGAAGGTTGCCTTGCCACGATAGTCGGCAACATCTATATTAAATATAAATACTTTGTAGCCAGGCTCTCCTCCAGAAGGGAAGGGCTCTAGTTGCCACGACTTCGCCTGTAAGAGGTTGTCGTTGCAATCGGAAATTGCAATATCTACCCTTGTGGCAAACTGACAACGATATTGAAATCCCAGCCTCTCGCCGTTATATACATCGAGGTCGCACCCCTCCTCGAGCGACACGCTGTTTTCTAATGGCTCATTGTTTTGCGGAGTCGCATTCTCGCACGAGGATATTGCGCAGAGAGCAACGATTGCCACGAAGGCGTAGAATGCTCTTTTCATAGTAGTGTTTTTTTGAGGTGTTGTAGATCGTTTTTTGCGTAAAATACCATTTTAGCACTACAAATTTACCCCCCCCCTTACGAATTTTGCAAGTTTTTTGGGAGAAATTTGTCAAAAAAATGCAAAAGAGTTGCAATGCCTTCGCATCGCAACTCTTTGATATGCTTTTGGGTTTTAGAAGTGCTTTACTTCCTCGCCCAGGATGCCCGACAAGAGGTTGTTCGCAGCCGACGATGCTCCGATACGGAACAAATCGGTTGTGAGCCACTCCTCGCCCAAGATCTCCTCGACGATGGTGTAGTACAATGCTGCATCCTCTGGTGTACGAACGCCACCTGCTGCCTTGAAGCCCACCTTCACGCCAGTCTTCTCGTGGAACAACTTGATGGCACGGCACATAACAACCGCAGCCTCTGGTGTTGCTGCAACATCGATCTTGCCGGTCGAGGTCTTGATGAAGTGCGTTCCTGCCAACATCGAAATCAGCGATGCGTCGTGAATCAACTGCGACGACTTCAATGCGCCAGTCTCGAGGATAACCTTCAAGATGGTGTCATCGCCCATCTCCTGACGGATAACCTCAACCTCGTTAGCGGCCTCGTCGTAGTTGCCCTCCAATACCTTACCAACATTCATCACGATGTCCACCTCGTCGGCGCCGTTCTCGATAGCCATAGCTACCTCCAACATCTTCACCTCGAGGAAGGTCTGCGAAGCAGGGAAGCCTGCCGCAACGCTCGTAATGCGCATAGGCGAGCCGTCAACGGCCAAGCCTACGGTCTCCACGAATGAAGGGTAGACGCAGATAGAGGCCACATTTGCCAAGTCGGGATACTTGGTGTAGAAATCCACCGCACGCTTTGCGAATGCCGACACCGACTCCACCGAGTCGTTGCAGGTCAAGGTTGTCAAGTCGACAGCCGAGAGAGCAAACGCATAGACCTCCTTGCGATAGTTACGCACCGAAAGCTCCTTGATACGGGCAACCTCGGCTGCAACCTCCGCATCGGTCAATGCAGGTGCAAACTCGCTCAATCTTACTTTATAATCCATATGTTGCTTAATTATTTGATTCCACGAACATGCTTCTCCCAAGCCCAAGCCGAGCGGAGGGTGTCGTCGAGCGAACGCTCTGCCTTCCAGCCGAGCTCCTCGTTAGCGTGTGCTGTGTCTGCCCAGATCATCACAACATCGCCCGGACGGCGTGGTGCAACCTTGTAGTTGAGCTTCAACTCGTTCACACGCTCGAAGGTGTTAACCAACTCCAATACCGATACTGCACGACCTGTGCCAACATTGAAGCTCTCGTAACCCTCTTTGCACTTATCGTCGATCATACGCT
>JAEIGA010013295.1_pt1 | contig 12525 bp, 13 predicted proteins | sample 9270691 | NCBI WGS metagenome assembly JAEIGA01 (sample SAMN17057246, study PRJNA624740) | gut metagenome | biome: biome; isolation source: fecal sample | host: Bos grunniens | place: China: Xizang | collected 2019 | reverse complement strand
TTGCCGCTAATTCGGGTAAATATGATGAAATTAAATTTTGTGGATTTGATGCAGGTACAAAACAAATTGAATGGATAAAATCTGAAACAGGTGCAGAACTTGTAGGTTCTGTGGCTCAGGATTCTTATCAGATTGGCTATAATGCAGTTGAACAATGTGTTTTTGCAATAGAGGGTAAGGATATAAAAGCCAAGGTTGATATTGCGGGTCAGTGGTATGACAGCAGTAATATCGACAAAATGATTCAGGATAATATCGTTTACGAGGGATAAATGAAAGAGGTCAGACTATTCAGTCTGACCTCAAGCTTGTTTGTGTATTCACTTTTTACATCCGCAGCCACAATCACCATCAATGTTAAATGGTGTGCAGCAATCATCGTTTTTAAGGTTGGGCGGGAAGAATTCGTCAACAGGGAAGTTAATTCGTTTAAATGCATCGCAGGGGTCTTCTGTGTTACAACTACATTCTTTTGTGGGTATACAGAAATCATATGCAGGTATAAGCATTTGTACGTCACGCTCAAGCTGAATGATTGTAAAAATGCCGATTGTAACCTTAACGGCTCTTTCGCAAGAGCAACCGAATCTGCCCTCAAAACAGTTGCATATGCTTGTGGGTAATGCGTCACAACAATCACCCATTGTGTTGCAGCAATCACATACACGGCAAATTTCAGCACCAAGAACAATTGGCTCAACGCATTGTACCTTTGCTCGTGGGTTTGTGTTGCTTATAGGCATATCGTCGTCACAATCATGGTAATTTGTGCGTGATGTAAATATTTTAACGTTACCATCACTACCATAAAGTATACATTTTTTACCAAATGTAACAAGGCCCTCTAAGGTTTGGGGTTGTGCACTGGGGCAGGTTATGGCATCTAATGTAACTTTAATAAAGAATGTAAGGTCAACTGAGTAACAACCCTTGTTGAATGGTACTTTTTCAACCTCTACAAGGCAGTTAAGTATTTGTGCACAGCGGGGGCGTACAGTAGTTGCAGATTCAAGAATCTGTTGACCGCAATCAGTCAGATAAAGGCGCAGGTCTGTAATACAGTCCTTATCTGCGCAAGAGTCGTAAACTCTGCTTGTGTCAACGCAGATAGCTTCCTTGACACGATGAAGGTCGTTGCCTGAAAATTTTTCAGTCATAAGTAATCCTCCTGATATATAATTGAAGCCCTGATTTTCAAAGCTTCACTATATATTATGAAGGTTACCTGAAAGGGTTACTGTTTTATAGATTCCCACCCAAATTAAATGGCGGTATATATTCCTCTTTTGCAGATGAAAGCTCCTGCATAAAGCCATCTTCTATCCCTGAATCAAAAAGATACTCTTCTATTTCATCATATTCATTTTGTGTTAATCTACGGTCTAATAGGGGAGTGTTGCATTCATCCATAGGTGTAAATTGACTCATAAGGCTGAACATTACCTGACCGCTTTTAAAGGTGTTTTTAACCCAATCAATCACTCTTTTTGTGTTGTCAAGATGGTTGGGCAAAATCAAGTGCCGTATAATTACACCACTTTGCATAATTCCGTTGTCATCAAGTACATAATCACCTGTTTGTCGGTACATTTCAAGTATAGCTTTTTGCGCTGTTTCAAAGTAATCGGGTGCTTTTGAGTATTTTATTGCAAGGTCGTTATCGGCATATTTCATATCAGGTAAATATATATTGATTTTACCATCTAATTTTCTGAGAGTTTCAATACTTTCGTAACCACCGCAGTTGTACACAACAGGTACAGACAGAGGCGTATCAAGGCTTTTGATTACAGCATCTGCAAAGTGTGTTGCAGTTACAAGGTTAATATTGTGTGCGCCTTTTGAAATAAGCTCTTTATATATTTCTTTTAGTTCTTCAACGGTAATTTCCTTGCCGAATTTACCTCTGCTTATTTTAACATTCTGACAGTAAACACATTGTAAGTTGCAGCCCGAAAAGAAAACTGTTCCACTACCTTTATTACCGCTGATGGGTGGTTCTTCCCAAAAGTGAAGGTCCGCCCTTGCTATAACGGGGTTTTCACCCATATTGCAAAAGCCCTTACCACTATCGGCAAGAGCTTTTCTTTTAATATTACATTTTCGCGGACATAAATTACAAGTGAACATAATTACGCTGCCTTAAGATATTTGAAGGGGAGCCAACCGAAGCTGCCTTCGTAATTTACAAGACCATATTCGCCGTTGTCACTATTACAAACAGCAAGTATTTCTACAGTTTTGCCTTTAGGAATTTCACCGCTTCTTTCACCCTCGATGATTTGAGTTCTGATACCCAAGGGGTCATTTTCTGTAGCGATTACATATTTACCTGGGGCATTTGTTGTTTTTACTTCGGTTGCAGAAACTAATTCTGCAAGTGTAAGTGAAATCCAACCATTCTCGCCGTCATATAATACGTAACCCCATTCATCGTGTACCGCAATAACCTCAACTGTTTCACCTTTAGGGATTTCACCAACCCTACCTTCACCAGGGTATTCCCTTAAAGTGAGCGGATCTTTTTCGGTTGCTATTTTATATTTACCTGTGGTGAATTTACCATTTGCCGCAGGCTTAGTAGCAGGGGCAGCGGTGGTGTCAGCAGGTTTGTTTTGGGGTGCATCTTCAGGTGTCTTTTCATTTTCTACAACCTGTTGGGGAGTAGTTGTTTCTGCCTTGCCCTCTTTTTTGTTTTCAACAATTGATGCAACTGAAACAAGAATTACAGCAAATACTATAAGGCAGGCTGAAATTGCAAGTATAAGGTTGTTTTTGTTCATTTTATTCATAACTACCTCTCCTTAATTGAGCATAGGATAATTATAGCAATTGAATGTTGAAAAATCAATATAAATTAATTAACAAATTATATACACTATATTAATATAAAAATTACATTATAATGGTTGATATTTCGCATACTTGTGTGGTATAATATCTTGAAAATGTAGTAGTGTTTTTTGTGGTGGTGAAGGCGTGGTAATTTTCGGCATTGACCCTGGTTATGCAATTGTGGGTTGCGGTATTGTAAGGTATGAACGTAACAACTTTTCCCTTATGGGTTATGGTGCTGTAACAACCGAGAAAGATGTACCTTTTAATGAACGGCTTAAACAGATTTATGACGGCATAACTGAGCTTCTTGAAAAATTTAAGCCCGATGCAGTAAGTATTGAACGCCTTTATTTTAACACCAACCAAAAAACCGCTATTGACGTTGCTCAGGCAAGGGGCGTTATTGTCCTGGCTGTACAAAATGCAGGTATCCCTCTTTTTGAGTATACACCCTTGCAGGTTAAACAAAGCATTGTCGGTTACGGCAGAGCAGAAAAAACACAGGTCCAGGAAATGACAAGGATGTTTTTACATCTTGATAAAATACCCAAGCCCGATGATGCGGCAGATGCTCTTGCACTTGCTATATGTCATGGTCATTCGAGTGGCTCACTTATTCTTGGGCTTAACAAATAGGGGGCGTAACAATGTTTTACAGTCTTACAGGTAAAATTATACATAAAACAGATCAAAGCGTTGCTGTTTCGTGCGGTGGCGTAGGCTTTAAATGCTTTACAACACGCACTACCTTATCAAAGCTTTCGGGTAAGGTGGATGATGTAACACTTTTTACTCATCTTAATGTTCGTGAAGATGCATTAGATTTGTTTGGGTTTATCACTGAAGAGGAGTTAGAGGCATTTAAACTTCTTATAAGTGTTTCCGGTGTTGGTCCTAAAGCCGCACTTGCTATTCTTTCAGAGCTTACTCCTGATGCCTTCGCTGTTGCGGTCGCCTCGGGTGATACAAAAGCGATAACAGCCGCTAATGGTGTGGGTCCTAAGCTTGCGCAAAGAGTTATTATGGAGCTTAAAGATAAAATTGCAGGTGTTTCGTTCATTTCTGAGGAAAGCAGCGCAGTTTCAGGTGCAGTCAATGCCGTTAACAATATGTCAAATACTGCAGAGGCAATAGCTGCTTTGACAGCTCTTGGTTATTCACAGACGGAGGCTTCTGTTGCAGTCAGCAAGCTTTCGCCTGATATGAGTGTTGAAGATTTAATTAAACAAGCGCTCAAGGGTATGACCCTTCGTTTTTAAGGAGATAACTTATGAATGATTTTTTCATTGCAGATGAAGAGAGGGTAATCGCCCCCGAATTCATTACAGATGATAACGAAATAGAAACCTCTTTAAGACCTCACGCCCTTGACGAATACGTCGGGCAGGAAAAGGTCAAAGAGAATCTTAAAATATACATAGAGGCTGCTAAAAAAAGGCACGAGTCACTTGATCACGTTTTACTTTACGGCCCACCTGGTCTTGGCAAAACAACCCTTGCAGGTATTGTTGCTAATGAGATGGGTGTTCAAATCAGAGTTACATCAGGCCCTGCTATTGAAAAGCCGGGTGATTTAGCTGCACTTCTTACAAGCCTTAATGATGGTGATATTCTTTTTATTGATGAAATTCACCGCCTTTCAAGAAGTATTGAAGAGGTTCTTTACCCGGCTATGGAGGATTTTGCTCTTGATATTATCATTGGTAAAGGTCCATCAGCTCGTTCAATCAGGTTGGATTTAAAACGCTTTACCTTGATTGGTGCTACAACACGAGCAGGGCAGCTTTCAGCGCCCCTGCGTGACAGATTCGGTGTTATTCTAAGGTTAGAGCTTTATTCACCCGAAGAACTTGCAAGAATAGTTAAGCGTAGTGCGGGTATTTTAAATATTGAAGCAGAAAATGACGGTGCGCTCGAAATTGCATCACGCTCACGTGGAACACCTCGTATAGCTAACAGGCTCTTAAAACGCGCCCGAGATTATGCTCAGGTTATGGCTGAGGGTGTAATTACTGCTGATGCGGCACAAAAGGCTCTTGAAAGAATGGAGATTGACGAATTAGGTCTTGACCTTGTTGACCGCAATCTTATGAGGGCTATGATTGAAAACTATAACGGTGGCCCTGTTGGTCTTGATACCATAGCCGCTTTAATTGGTGAAGAATCGGTTACTATCGAAGATGTTTACGAGCCTTACTTAATGCAATTAGGCTTTTTAATGCGTACCCCACGTGGCAGAAAGGTTACTCCTGCGGGGTACAGGCATCTTGGCTTTAATCCTGTTGAAGATGATTCTTTGCAGGGTAGCTTTGAATCCTTTTGATTTTACGTATTTAAAATAATTTTTTAGGAGAATTATTATGGGCAGACTTTTTGGTACTGATGGTGCAAGAGGTGTAGCAAACTCGGAGCTTACTTGTGAACTTGCGATGCAAATAGGCAGAGCCGCTGCTATGGTTCTCACAAAACATTCAACTAATCGTCCACGTGTCCTTATTGGTATGGATACACGAGCATCCTCACAGATGCTTGAATCAGCAATTTCTGCAGGTCTATGCTCAGTTGGTGCAGATGTTATGCTGCTTGGTGAAATTCCCACCCCTGCAGTAGCTTATCTTGTAAAAAAATACGAATATGATGCAGCTGTTATGATTTCTGCATCACATAACCCTTGCGAATATAACGGTATTAAAATATTCCAGGGTAATGGCTATAAATTACCCGATGCACTTGAGGAAGAAATCGAGAGCATCATTCTTGATAAAACACAGGTTCCACCCATTATGGTAGGTGGTGAAGTTGGCAGAATAACACGTTCAAAGACAGCGGTTATTGATTACGTGAATTATCTTTATGGTATTACAGAGGATGATTTGTCAGGCTTTGGTGTTAAGGATTTTGATGGACTCCGTATTGCTGTTGACTGTTCAAACGGTGCTTCATCAGTTACTGCCCCTGAGCTTTTTATGCGTCTTTGTGATGATTGCTTCTTTATTGCCTCTCACCCCAATGGTACCAATATCAACGCAAACTGCGGTTCAACTCACCTTGAAATTCTTCAGGACTTTGTTGTACGTAATAAGTGTGACGTTGGTCTTGCATTCGATGGTGATGCTGACAGATTTCTTGCTGTTGATGAAAAGGGTAACGTTGTTGATGGTGATAAGCTTATTGCTATATTTGCAAAGCACCTTAAATCACAAAATAAACTTAAAAATAATGCAGCGGTTGTTACCGTTATGAGTAATATGGGCTTTTTCAAGTTCTGCGAAGATAATGGTATACATTGTGAAAAAACAAAAGTTGGCGACAGATACGTTCTTGAAAATATGCTCCAGAATGACTACATTGTTGGTGGTGAACAGTCAGGTCACATTATTTTCCTTGAACATGCCACAACAGGTGATGGTGAATTATCTGCACTTAAGCTCCTTTGTGTTATGAAGGAAACAGGTCGTGCACTTTCAGACCTTGCTGCCGAGATGGAGGTTTTCCCACAGGTACTTGTTAATGTAAGGGTTTCTGATTTCGGTAAAGCCCGTTTCCCGCGAGATAAAGAGATCAAAAATGCAATTGAAGCAGCAGAGCGTGAGCTTGGTGATGAGGGTCGTGTGCTTGTTCGTGTATCAGGTACAGAGCCCCTTGTGCGTGTTATGCTTGAGGGTAAGGATGAAGAAAAAATATCTGTACTTGCTCAAGAGATTGCAGAAGTTGTTAAAGAGAGGTTACTTTAATGCGTGTTTCTGATGGATGGCAGGATTACGAACTTATTGATTGCTCTGATGGTGAGCGTCTTGAACGTTGGGGCGATATATTCCTTATAAGACCTGACCCTCAGGCTTTATGGAATACCCGTCGTAATAATCCTATGTGGCATAAGGCTCATGCCCGTTATGTGCGTAGCAATCAGGGGGGCGGTGCCTGGCAGTTTTATAAAAAAATCCCTGAGGTTTGGCAGATTGGTTATAAAGATTTAAAATTCAATCTTAAGCCAATGGGCTTTAAGCATACAGGTGTTTTCACAGAGCAGGCCTGCAACTGGGACTTGGTCGGTGATATTATTGAAAAAAGCGGCAGAGATGATATAAAGGTTCTTAACCTTTTTGCATATACAGGTGCAGCAACCATAAGCGCACTTAAAAAGGGCGCTTCTGTTTGCCACGTTGATGCATCAAAGGGTATGGTTCAATGGGCTAAAGAAAATGCAGCTTCTACGGGTGTTGCTGACAGAAGTGTTCGTTGGATTGTTGATGATTGTATGAAGTTTGTTGCTCGCGAAATCAGGCGTGGTAATAAATATGATATCATCATTATGGATCCACCCTCATACGGCAGAGGTCCTGGTGGTGAGGTGTGGAAGCTTGAAAACGAAATTTATGGGTTCGTTGACCAATGTAAAGAGCTTCTCACAGATGATTCACTTGCCGTTCTTATAAATTCATATACAGCAGGTGTTTCACCTGCGGTTATGAGCTACATACTTAATACTACAGTTTCAAAAAGATTTGGTGGTAAAGCCTATGCCGATGAAATCGGTCTTCCTGTAACTCAGACAGGTCTTGTGTTACCTTGTGGCTCAACTGCCGTATGGACAAAGTAATATGAATAAAATTATTGAATTTAATGACGTCTGCTTTAAGTATGACGAAGAGGGTACAGCGGTTATAAATAACCTTAACCTTGATTTTTATGAGGGTCAGTTTACTTGCGTTTTAGGTCACAATGGCTCAGGTAAATCTACAATGGCAAAGCTTATAAACGCCCTTAATATACCCGAATCGGGCAAGGTTACTACCTTCGGTTATGATACATCTGACGAAAAAAACGAAATTAATATCCGTCGTAATGTGGGTATGGTTTTTCAGAATCCCGATAATCAGATTGTTGCAACTATCGTTGAAGATGATGTTGCGTTTGGCCCTGAAAACCTGGGTATCCCTCGTAAAGAAATCCGCAAAAGGGTAGACGAAGCCCTTAATATTGTGGATATGTACGAATATCGTAAGCATGAACCTCATAGACTTTCGGGTGGTCAGAAGCAACGTGTTGCAATCGCAGGTATAATCGCTATGCAAACAAAGTGTATTGTGCTTGATGAGCCTACCGCTATGCTTGACCCTAAAGGCAGACGCGAGGTTATGAAGGCTTTGTTTAAATTAAAAAATGATTTGGGCATATCTATTATACTTGTTACGCATTTTATGGATGAAGCCGTAAATGCCGACAGAGTAATTGTAATGGATGATGGTAAGATTGCTCTTGATGGTACTCCGTCAGAGGTTTTTTGTAATACCGAGTTATTAAAATCATTGGGTCTTGCAGTGCCTAAAGCATTAGAACTTGCAGACGAATTAAGAAAAAATGGTGTGAATATCGGTGGAACACCACTTACCACAGAGCAATTTATTGAGGAATATAAAAAATTATTATAAGAGGTAAAAAATGTCCGTTCTTTCAGTTGAAAACTTAATATACGGTTACTCAAAGGGTACCCCTTTTGAAAAAGCGGCGCTTAATGACGTTACTCTTACTTTTGATGAGGGTGATATCGTTGCTATTATCGGTCATACAGGCTCCGGTAAAAGTACGCTTCTTCAACACCTTAACGGACTTTTAAAGCCCGATTCAGGCGATATTCTTATTGATGGTGTAAGCATCTATTCATCAAAAGAAGCTTTACGCCAATGCAGATTTAACGTGGGTCTTTGTTTCCAGTACCCCGAGCAACAGCTTTTTGAGTCTACCGTTTATAGCGATATAGCTTTCGGTCCTACAAATATGAAGCTTTCTCAGGATGAAATTGATGCACGTGTACGTGAATCGCTTTCTTTTGTGGGTCTTAGTGAAGATTACCTTGAAAAATCACCATTTGATTTATCGGGCGGTGAAAAAAGACGAGTTGCAATTGCGGGTGTTATCTCAATGCGCCCTAAGGTACTTATTCTTGATGAACCGACAGCAGGTCTTGACCCTATAGGTAAAAATAACCTGCTTAATCTTATTAAAGAGTACAATAAAACAACAGGCAGTACAGTTATATTTGTTTCGCATAATATGGATGATGTTGCGGCAGTAGCTAATAAGGTTATTGTAATGAATGGTGGCAAGGTTGCTATTCAGGGTACTGTTGATGAGGTTTATTCTCAGGGTGAGTTGCTTTCAGATTTAGGTCTTGATGTGCCTGAAATTACTGCAATTTACCTTGAATTAAAAAAACAAGGTTACGTAACGGGTGACACCGCCTACACAGTTGATGGTGCGGTTGACTCAATACTGAAAACCCTTAAGGAAGGGGGTACGTCAGTATGATTACAGATATTACAATCGGTCAATATTTCCCGGGTAATTCAATTGTGCATAAGTTAGATGCACGTACAAAGATTATCTTTACTATGTTTTTTCTTGTTTTTGTGTTTATATGCAAAAACTTCTGGTCATTGGGGCTTTTGTCAGGCTTTGCTGTTGTAACATATCTTTTTTCAAAAATATCGTTAAAGGTTATTTTAAAAAGTCTTAAGCCCTTGTTGCCTATTATTTTACTGACTACCGTTTTACAGCTATATTATGTTAAAGAGGGTAACGTGCTTTTTCAGAAAGGCTTTATAACTATTACCGATAACGGTGTTTATATGGCAATATTTATTGCTATCAGAATTTTGAGTCTTTTGTTTATAAGCTCACTTTTAACTTACACTACAGCACCTACCGATTTAACCGATGCTATCGAAAAGCTTTTATCACCACTAAAGGTGTTCAAAATAGAGGTTCATACCTTCGCTATGATGATGACAATTGCTTTAAGGTTTATTCCTACTTTAGTTGATGAAATTGACCGTATTATGTCAGCCCAAAAGGCGAGGGGTGCAGATTTCGAAAGTGGTAATATTGTAAAACGTGTTAAAGCACTTTTCCCTATATTTATTCCGCTTTTTATATCTGCATTTAAACGTGCAATTGAACTTGCTGATGCTATGTCCTGTAGGTGTTACACAGGTGGTGAGGGCAGAACCAGACTGCGTCAGATGAAATTCACATGGCGTGATGCTGTTTGCAGTATTGTTATATTGATAGTTTGTGGCGGTGTAATTGCCCTTAACATTTTATTTGAGCATGTTATTTGATTATGAGAAATTTGTTATTTAAAGCATCCTTTGAGGGCTCGTCCTTTCATGGTTGGCAAATGCAAGATAATGCGGTTACCGTGCAAGGTGAATTAATTGATGCTTTTCAACGCTTAACAGGCGAGAGCCCGAATATTATCGGTTGCAGCCGTACCGATTCAGGGGTACACGCTAACGAGTATTACTTCAACGTGAGAACTGAATCAACTATTCCTTGTGAGAGCTTTCCTGTTGCTTTGATGTCTGCAAAGCTTCCCGGTGAGATTGCAATTCATTCTTGTAAAGAGGTTGATGATAATTTCAACGCAAGGTTTGATAGTGTAAAAAAAGAATATATATATGTTATTGAAAATACGTCTGTACCATCACCATTCAATTATAAAAGGGCGCTTAATTATAAATACCCGATGAATGTTGAGCTGATGAATGAGGCTGCTTCGCATTATGTAGGGGAGTACGATTTTAGTGCTTTTTGTGCCGCGGGTGCACAAGTTAAATCAAAGGTGCGCACAATTTACGAAGCATCTGTTGAGCGTAAAGGTGATTTAGTTATTTTCAGGGTGTGTGGTAATGGTTTTCTTTACAATATGGTACGTATAATGGCAGGTACTTTGTTATACGTTTGTTGTGGTAAAATCAAACCCGACGAAATACCACATATCATTATGAGCAAAGACAGAACTAAAGCGGGCATAACCGCACCGCCGGATGGTCTGTATTTAAATAAAGTTTATTTTTCAGGTGGCGCTAATGAAGGTTAAATTTACTGAATTGAATAGTGGCTACAAGGGCGAAAGGCGAGTTTCACGCTTTACAGGTAAAAGCAGACCTAAGGCAATTATTGCTGCTTCGCTTGTAGGTGCATTTATTTTCGTTTACATATTATCCCTTGTGGGATTGATTCCTTTAGATGCTTTGTTTTTAAAGGCACGGGTAAATCTTTCAGGTACAAACGAAAGGTTGCCCTTATCCATTAATTCTGAATCAACGCTTAATATGGATATTATTGGTGAAAGCGTAATTGTTCTCACAACCGAAAACGTAGCAGTTTATTCAGATAATGGCAGAATGATTTATTCAAAGCCCCATGTATACGCAAAGCCGGGTATATCTGTTAATGGTAACAGAGCTGTTGTGTTTGACCGCGGTGGCAAAGGCTTTATGCTCCTTACTGAGAAGGAGTTTGTGTATGAGGGTCAGGCTGAACACACGATCATATCTGCCGAGTATGGTGATAATGGTACTTATGCCTTGGGCACAAAAGCAAAAGAGGCTACAAGTATGCTGACTGTTTTCAATAAAGCCAATAAGGCGGTCTTCCAATGGAATTGTGCATATGAGTATATTACTTCAATAGCAATTTCTAAAAACGGCAAGTTTGTTGGTGTTGCTGTTGCAGGTGCCGCAAATGGTGAGGTTTTTACCACCGTTCAATATTTTGGCGTTGATTATAAAGAGCCGCTTAACACACAGACAATAACAGGCGCTGCACCATTTGATCTTGCTTTTACTCGTACAGATACGTTGACCCTTATCACAGATAAAGGTACTTATGCAATAGAGCGTAAGGCAGAAAAGTATACTGAGGTTTCGTCATATTATTCCTCAGAGTTTAATTCTTGCGATATAGCAGATAATGGCAAATACATAGTAACTCTTGCAAAATACGGTAGTGAAAATGTATTTGAAATTTCACTTTTTTCACCTAAAGGCGAGGTTAAAAAAACAATTTCTGCCGATTATGAAATTTTTTCTGCATACCTTAGCGGTAAATACATTGTCGCCTTGGCCGAGAATAAAATCATTGTATATAATCTTAACGGCAGGCAGGTCTCACAAATTGATATAAAAGGTGAGGCGTTGAGTTTGTTACCTACAGATGATTTCATTTTTATATCATCTTTAGATAAATTAACACGTTGCTTTACATATGGTGATGCAACTGTTTCAGTAAGTGTATAAACGGAGGTATATTTTATGAGTATTATTGTTGATGTTATTCTTGTTGCGCTGCTTTTTATAGTTGTTTACAAGTCATATCAAAAAGGCTTTGTAAAAACAGTTCTTGATACTTTCTCGGTGTTTGTTTCGGGCATTGTTTCGTTTGCGCTTTGTGGTACTGTTGCCGATTCTGCTTATAATTTATTTATCGGTGATTTAGTTAAAACCGAGTTCAGTCGTGCTTTAGATGGTCTTTCACAAAGAACACCATTTAAGGAAAGGCTCGATATTATGATTGATGCTTTGCCTAAGCCTGCACTCGGAATAGCAGAGTATGCGGGTGTTAATGTTGAGTATCTTAAGTCAACAGTAATAGGCGCTTCATCTGCAACTAACGAGGAGCTTATTGAGATTGTTGCCGATAAAATTGCGTATGATCTTATGATTGGTGTTATTCAGGTTATATGCTTCTTTGCTTTATTCGTGCTTGTTGCTTTGATTGTAAAGGTGCTTTCAAGTATGATTTCACATATTGTTGAAAAGCTTCCAGTTGTAGGCGGACTCGATAGCCTTTTAGGTATCATCTTTGGTTTTGTTAAGGGCGGTGTTATTCTTCTTGCTGTTG
>JAEIGA010013294.1_pt1 | contig 12525 bp, 34 predicted proteins | sample 9270691 | NCBI WGS metagenome assembly JAEIGA01 (sample SAMN17057246, study PRJNA624740) | gut metagenome | biome: biome; isolation source: fecal sample | host: Bos grunniens | place: China: Xizang | collected 2019 | reverse complement strand
GTTGGCCCTGGGTCTCCTTGTGGCCCTGTTTCGCCTTGCGGGCCCTGTGGTCCTGTTAACCCCGTTGGGCCTTGTGGTCCTGTTGGCCCTGGGTCTCCTTGTGGCCCTGTTTCGCCTTGCGGGCCCTGTGGTCCTGTTAACCCCGTTGGGCCTTGTGGTCCTGTTGGCCCTGGGTCTCCTTGTGGCCCTGTTTCGCCTTGCGGACCTTGTGGGCCTGGAATAAGTTCAACATTTTCCATTTCTACCGTAAGTTCCGGCGTTGTCATTGAACTGGCCTTTGTCATTTTCTTTCTCCTGTTCTTCGTTTTACGATCAATTTCCCGACGTTTCTATCTATCAACGTTTTTATAGTTCCGTCGGTTCTGATATACCCGAAGTCAAATTCATAATTACCAGGTTTCAAATTTATCTCCGGTATTCTGAATAGCGACTCTTCTTGTATATATTTTTCGTTACATTCGCCCGCAGCGCACGGCTCCGCAATCATAAAAAAGAATTTTTCGCCCTCTTGCAATTCATACGATGCACTAACGCCGCCCGTGGTTTTAATCTTTATTTTTACTTCAAACTCTAGTGAGTCGCCCTGTACTACTTCCAACTCCATTTCTCTACACTCCTGTTTTCCGCTTCATCTCCGGCCCGCTTCATGGATTCCTTTTAACTAGCCTGGAACTTCTCAAAATACTCTTCAATGTATTCTGTCCATTCCGCCGGCCGCTGCTCTGCTCTTAATAAACAATCTTCTTTCGGCGTGTCTACGTGTATAAGTTCCGCCCCGTATAACTCGGCCATTCTTTCGCGGTCCGATATATACGGATAGCCGCCTATAATGTACGCATTGCGCCAATGTCCTGTATGGGTTAATATCTGATCCAGTATTAAATCCCTAATAGCAAATACATTTACTTTAAGCCTGTTTGGTTTTATATATCTTTCGCAGTTCGATATACATTCCCAAATGTTTTCAATGTCTAATATAATATCTTCTTTTCCCGCTACGTTTCTTACATATGTAGTTTTTCCGGAGCATGGAGCCCCGTGTACGATATAGATTTTCTTGTACTCATATCCGAATCTAGCATGGATCATATTATGGCATTTATGATGCACTAATTTAACATTTTCCGGGTTTAAGGCTATCATTACATCGTTAACGTTTTCGTTTGTTAGTTCGATTACATGATGGCCTATACAATCGTATTTTAATACAATAGGCTGCCCGCAATGCTCGCATATTATAAAGCCGTCTTCGTTGGTTCTTTCATTTTTAAGATTTTTTAAGAAGTTCTCCCATGCTTTGGATTGGTAGAAATTATCTAGTGTATACATTTGCGTGTAATCCGTAAATCGCTTGCGGGATCAATTTATTTGTGCACTCGGTCGTTGTTGCAACATTGCCAAAAGGCATGGTTTCAAACGCATTGTCAAATACAACTTCATAACCTCCGTTGACAATAAACTGTCTACCATTGAATTCCGGAAGGTTTGAACTGCTGTAAATATTCTCGATCCATTGCACATCTGCCTTTTTACCCGCCGGCACAATAACAGATACGATTCTGTTAACGCTTGTCATTACTCTGAAAGTTACAAGATACAATTCGAATAAGTAATCTTCCTCGTTTAGATCTCTTATTTCGTCTTCTCTGAACAATGTAACTGTTTGCGCTTCAAACTCACTTGTTGGGTTTTTATTTTCCCATAATAATACCGGGTTTGCGTCAAGGTTTTCTCTTGCTTCTTTTTTAGTGTTTCCGCCGGTGCCTCCCATTTCGACACAAACGGCCACTTTTACCCCGTCGCATAATCTAACTTCGTTTTTACCTTCGTCGTGTCCTATAATCATTTGACCACCTACCAATTATTTAATTTGTCCTGTTCTATTTTATGTTCCAGTTCTTTTTCTCTGATCTCTAACATTTTCGGATCGTTTGAATATCCTAGATCTTTGCCCCAGTTCACAATTAAGAATCTTGCAGCCTGGAAGTTCGGAGGTATGTATATTTCCTCGTCATAATATTCTACTTTTTCTTTACTGCTGCATTTCTTGCCTGTGATTGGGTCAAACTTTTCTTCTTTGATTTTCATAGCCCTCTTAATGGTTTTAGTAAATCCCGTTCCGGATCTATACATAGCGTTTATAAGTTCGTCTACGGGTTTTTCTCTGCTTTTTTCTATGAGTTCCGAAAACTCCTTAACTTCCGCCTTGTACTTATTCCATGTAGAATAAGCAACGCCAATGCTTCGGGCTACTTCGCGTTCTGTGATTCCTTTATTCAGAAGTTGTTCTATTTTGGCAAAATTCTTTTGTATGATCTCATACTTTGACTTTCTAGCCATTGTTATAACCTCTTTGTATAGTCCAGGTGTATCCATCCCATTCCGGACTTTAATTTACCCCATCTTCCTTCTACGTCTACAATAGTGTAAATTCCCTGGTCTTTAATAACTCCGGTAATTACATGGCCTGTTCCTGGTCCTTTTCTAATGTTTAACGCTTTGGCGATAACTTCCACCTTAAATGCAGCGTTTTCCGGTTCTTTGAACGGAATACCGAAGTATTTGCATAAACCTTTTGCAAGCGCTTTGCCGTATTCGTCGCACTCTTTGGCTGTGTCCCATTCTTTTCCGTCTGCCTTAATGGAACCCGCTTCATAGATACATGCCGGCATTTCTGTAGCATTTAATTCGTAAAGGTCCGTTCTAGCTGTTACGCCTCTTGTTTTAATTCCTGTCATTGATTTAACGTAAGTATTCAGACACTTTGCAAGCTTCTTACCTTTGCTGCTGCCTTTTGCGTATAACGGCAGCGTTCCGGAAGGCGCCTTATAATAATCGCAATGAATAGATACGAATACGTCCGCGTCTACTCTGTTTGCCTGGGCTACTCCTGTAATAATATTCTTGTCGTTTCCGCTGTCTGAATCTGAATAAACTTTAATACCCGAAGAACGGGCATATTTTACAAACGCTTTTGTAATCGGCATCATTAACGCCGCTTCTGTTTTGCCCTGGTATGTTGTTCCAGGGTCCCACGTTCCGTTACTCTGTTTACCGTGTCCGCAGTTTATGACCGCTGTATACATGTCCTTACCTCCTTATTTTTTCGGTTTGCTATAAGTTAATGCCTGGGCGCTGTCCTTAAATCCCGCTGTTGTCGGATCCTGTACGTATCCCATTAAGGCAATAATTACAGTTACCAACATGTACGGATTTTTAACAAGTGCCTCAAGCTGCCCCAGGAGTGCGGGCCATGTTGTGAACGTTGACGCATCTACGCCAATTGCACAAAAGAACATGGCAATAAGCCCCACCCAAAAGTACGGGTTTTTAACTCTTACTTTCCAGTTCATTTTCTCCCCTCCTTGTTTTCAATTAACAATAACCTCGTTTCGTGATCGTTTAATTTTTCGTCCTGTTCTTCATTGTGAGCCCATAATCTTACATGGCTTTCTTTATTAGTTTTGTTTGATTCTTTTAATTCCTCATTAAGTCTTATAATGTTTGTATTTAGCATTTTTATAGAACTTTCTAGGGAATTGAAAAAGCCGGATATTTTGAACACCGTAAGACAAAAGCCCAAAATTGCGACTAAAGCGCCGAACACTTCCATTTCGCTCATAAAACGGTCCTCCTTATCCTGTTATTTTGCCATGAAAAAAACGCCCTCAACTGCTGCATATATCCGCTTCAAGTTTGGGCGCTTTAAATATAAAAGGCGCCTTGTGGCACCTTTTAGAATGACAAATTGTGATTTAAACTTTCGTGTGCTTTTACGAAAAATAGGTTTAGAGGATTCCTCCTTTCTTTTAATTAAAACTTTAACTTTTTATATAATGCATTTATTTAAGATATCCATAACTATATAATGAGGAGTCCTCCTTTCTTTTTTTAAATTTATATAAATGCGTTATAACTACTTTACGCCTAATAAAACTTTGACATTATCAAGGCTTACATAATCGCCTTTTTCCACAAACTCTTTTATGGCTCTGTATCTTTCGTTTTCTCTTACAAGCTGCTCCCAGGCGCTTAATTTTATTTCGATTGTTTCCGGATCCTTAACAAGTTCTCCTACAATTTCGTTTTTATAGTTTTGCATTTTTCTCCTCCGTTATTGGCCAACTTTGCGCTGCTTTATCAAGCATGTTTTTACCTCTTTTGTATACGGTGCATTTCCCCGCCGGACACGGGCGGCGTTTTCCGGTTATTGATAGATAATTACATATCGGAATCCCCCCCATTTTTCCGCCGTATATGCACGTTTTCATTTTTTTACATATCATTTACTACTCCTACGGTTCTAATAATCTGTCGTACATTGCCTGGTTAATAATTGCGTCCAGGATTTCATTTCGCCAACTGTGAAAAGTTCTTTGAGATATGTATAACTCCATGCATACAGGGATAATTGCTTTATGTTGTTCAAAGTGTAATTTATACAATTTTCCTTTTTCGGTTCCTTCAAACTTCTTTAATGCTTTTTCCACGCACTTTTTCCATTCTCCGCGGAGTTTCTTGCACTCCTGGAGTTTATTAAAAACTATTTCGCGGTTTTTATCTTTGATTTTTGCCATGTTCTACCCTCCATGTACACGGGCCGTTGAAATCTTCACACGCTACTTTGCAAGTTTTATTTTGGCCGCAACTCATGCAGCAATATTTAAGCCCTTCCGAACATTCTATATCCATACATATATACAATTTAGTTGTAGGTTTACCCGTGAAAATGTTTTTAATTTTGTTGTAGAACCTTTTGCTCAATTTTTCACATATCACTTTTTATCACTCCTTTGCGATTTGTAAACGGCCGCACTTTTCGCATGTTATCCATGTGTGGGTTGTCCATTGAATATGGCCGCAGTATATACATTTTGCTTTCATTTACTTAACCTCTCTAAATATTCTAAAATACGCTCACGTTCTTCTATTGTTTCGGCTATATGCTCACTAAACGCCATTAATGTGTTTATGTGGCCTTCTGTTCCTCTATCCAACAACACGGTCCAGGTTTGCAACGTGTGCATTTTGTGCCAGTTATTGAACAAAACAGATCTGGAACATGAAAACTTTTCTTAATAAACTCCGGCACCTCTTCGGCGGACTTTTCCCACCATGATTTAAACTCATTTAAACACTCCTGGCAAAGGTCCGCACCGTCCGACATTCCGGCGGTTGTGCCTATTCTTATGCGATTTACGTTTATTTCTCTTATTGTTACTGGTTCCAGTTCTTTTGGTTCGTATTCTCTACCGCATCTATCGCAACGTGTTATTTTCATTTTAACCTCCTATAATATCCAACGGACACGGGCGTAATTCTTTATCTAGTAACATATTCATTTCGCACTCTTCCGCATATTTGCAAAAGTTCAAACAAAACTCGTTTGTTGCTTTGCTTAATAATTCCGTGATTGTTAAGGGGGATGTTTCTAAAGTCTTTCTTGTATCTTTGTCCATTTCTTATACTCCGCTTCAAGTTCTGCATATCTTGCTACACCTTCGGACGTTGCAAGGTCGCATTTTTCTTGCTTGTCTATAATACTGTTTATTTTGTTATATACGCTTTCACATACTTTTATGTGTGCCTGGCGTTTAAGCGTTGGGCTCGTTTTTATGATCTGTATTAGTTCTTCTTTTGTTAGGTATGTTAATGGGTCTTTTTTCATTCCTGGGTTCCTTCCATTTCCTTCAACCTCGCTTCTGCTTCTGCTTTGGTTGTGAATATCCTTGATTTATGGAAGATATAAATATCTGTACTCCCATACGCCGCCACTTCTTCACACATTTCATCAAGCTGTTTTTTAAATGTCATTCCTATATATTCAGTAGTTACGATAATATAATCGCCACATATTCCCATAAATTTGTACCCTGCAACATCCCAATTGTATTCATAATCCTCTTGCAAACACCATACAGTTTCGCCCGCCATATACTGTGATTCTATCAACCGCCCCTGTTCTTCAAGGTCTTTGTAATGCTGTAGTGTTCGCAGCGCCTCAATTGCCATATTAAAGGCTTGTGTAAATAAGCCGGAATGTGTATCATTTTTATTTAATGGCACTTTTGAAAAATCGCCCTTTAATATTTCAATAGCTTGTTCTTTCGTTATCATTCTTCCGTTCCTTTCAACTCTGACAGCTTTTGCTCTGCTTCTTCTTTGGTTGCGAATACTGTTTCACCAAACAATCCATTTTGAATTATTCTTCCTGCTGATGCTGGTCTTAATGGAAACGCATTTATGTTACAACTTTTAGTTATTTCATAATATGGTTTCCCAAGTGGCATCGGCGAAATTATCAGCCCGCCCTGTTCTTCTAGGTCTTTATAGCGCTGCAATTCCTTTAAGTATGTTATTGTGTCCTTAACTCTTTTAAGGTTGCTTTCTTTTATCGAAACCTCTTCCGGTTCTATGCTGTCTATGTCATTGTCCCAAAACTCTTTTATGTATTGTTCTTCCGCTTCATAGCTTTCTATGATTTCTTTTAATCTATCCATTACTTTATCCCTCTCTTAAAAATAAACCTATTACCGGGAGCCATAAAACCGCCAAAGCCGTCCATTGCGTTTCGGTTATGCCTAAATATTTCTTTTCTCCAATAGATCCCCTTGCATTAAGCCAAGCTATGAAATACAGCATTAAAAAATATGCAATGGCTGCTATTATGTTATATTTCATTCCTGGCCACCTTCTTTTAGATCTTCCGGACATTCCTTGTCAAAACACCATTTAAGTACACAATAGGGCACATTATATGCGCCACCAATTGCAAATCTGTAATGTTCACATTTTTTACAAGTTGCCGGATCTTTTAATGTTTTATAGAGTTGTTCTGCTATATTGTTGTTCATTCTGCCACCACCCTTTGACCGCATACAGAACAATACTTATCGCCTAATGCCATTAAATTCTTACATCTAGGGCATTCTTTATACTTGATTCTGTGAATAGTTACATATTTTTTTACTTTTCTTGGAATCAACTTAATCATTCCTGCACCTCTCTTTTAGCTTTTGAAATTACGAACTTGTCGCACATTGCAATAACTTGGACTAATTCCGCACATGTATTTAATGCGTACTTTCTTATTTTTTCCGCGTTTATTATTTTTTCTGTTTCGTTATCATTGAAAACGGCTGCTTTAAGTTGATGAAAATTTGCCTGTGTTTTATAGTATTCCTCATTAACCTCTATCATTTCCTCTTCTATTACTGCCTGTCCTTCATGGTCTGAATTGAATAACGGAAATTTTTTATTTGCTCTTATATATTCCTCTTCCGCTATTTGCTCTAAAGCGTTTTTTATTTCTTCCATTGGTTACTCCTTATCTTTAACACATAGCGCTTAAAAGTTTTTCAAATTCCTTTTGCGCCTCCGCCTCGGAATTAAATGTATGTAATGTGCTGCCGTTTTCAATAAAAATAATTTCTATTTGTGGCGCGTCTTTAATGAGATTTACGCATACTACATGGTTAAGGTTTATAATTTGGTTATCCAGGGCGTGTGCTTCGGGGAGCCATTTCGTTCCCTTGATAAATTTAAAGTAATTTATTTCTTTGTTTGACATAGTTATTTCTCCTTAAAAATCCCACTTCCTATAAACTAACTTCTCCGGATCCCATTCCGGGTAATGGTTTCTTAAATGTTCTTCCGCTTTGGCTCTGATCTCTTCCACCTCTTCGGCGTTGCCGAAGTCATATTTATAATGGCATTTGTTTTCTGTGAAGTTTGTACACATCGTTAATATGTTCTCCGCGATTCCCAGGCCTCCGGCGGATCTCGGTATATAATGGGCGTTTGGCATTACGTTAATTTTATTTCCGCATATAACGCACCTTCCGCCGTCACGCTCCCATACTTCTTTTTTTACTTTGGCGCTTATATCACATGCTTTTGCTCTTTTGCTTTTTTTCATATTTCCCTTTTCACCCTTTGCCCGCAATATCCGCAATATAATTGACTTTGCTGTAATATTCTATGGCCACATTTAGGGCAATAACTTCCGTTTATCGGATCCGCTTCAATTTGTTTTTCTAATGCTACTATTGCCATTGCAATTTCTGTCCTTCGGCCATGCATAAACGGAACGTCTGCTATATACATTTCGTTTAATCTTTTAATAGCTGTTTTTACGTTCATTTGCCCCTCCTACATGTTCGCCAGGATTGCCGCACAAATTGCGTTTGCTGCTGCCATTATTGCAATTATTTTTATTAGATCTTTATTTTCCATTTTCGCCCTCATACATTACTTTAAGCCCTAACCTGTTGGCCTCTGCCAGTTCCCATAATGCTCCGGCGGAGTCCTCCCAGTTATCTAGCATATAGATTGCTTCACAGCTTTTTATTAGAATTGCGTCTATTGCTAAAAAATCTTTATATTCCAGGTCGTAAACATCCAGGCGGGCCGGGTTAATTGGTTTATGGCCCATTTTAATTAAGTCCTTTTGTGCTTTCTTAAATTTACCTCTATAAGCTTCTTTACTTAATCCGTTCATTTTTCCGGATATGTATACACGCATTATTTACCTCCTTAAACTAATCTTTCTTGTAAAAAAAAATATTCTTCCTCGTCTTCGTTCCAACTCGCTATCGCTGCAAACCTCAGTTTATGATCTCTGTTTCTAAGTCCGCACTTTTCGCAAACGCAATAATATGTTTTACCGTCTACACCATTGGAGGCTTCCATGTGTGCGGATCCTCCGCATTTTGGACACTTACGACTTACTTTTACATTTGCCATTGTTGCCTCCTATTCTTCGCATATTTTCGCTATATGTTTGCAAAGTTCCGCCGGGATTACCGAACGGTCTTTACTTCCTTTTAAACCTTGCGTCCCGGTCTTTGCACCCCTGGGCGCCCTTGCGTGGCACGGATCTCCGTTTTTACACATTGGTTTAAATCCTGGGTTTGGATGGTTTGTAAATATGTCCGTAGGCTTCATTCGCCTTTCACTTACTGGCTTGTCAGTTTCATATTGGCAATAAGTTACGGTGTAGCGTGGTACGCCTTTTATAAAGTCCATTTTCCTAAATCCGCCTCTTGGGTTTTCTATAAAGAAATATTTAGGTTTCAACTCTTTTATAAGTTCTATTACGTGATTGTTGACTTTATCGCAGAATTTCGCGTAATCACTCACGGGCTCCAAGTTCCCCGTTTCCTGGTCTTTTATTCTATGGTGGCTTATTGCTGCAATACTATATGTGGTACAATCCGGAGACGCCCATATAACATCCGGCCGGCCGAATCGTTCTAATACTTCCGCCGCTGTCAATTGTGATATATCTTTATATAAATCTATGTCTTTAAAATCGCGATTCCATTCCACAGAAAACACTTCATGGCCCGCAGCCTCAAACGCCTTACCAATGGAACGGGTACCGGCGAATAATTCCAAAACCTTCATTGTTCATCCTTTCACATAATTATTATGAGTAAAAAGGGCGTTAGCCCTTTAAAACTCTGTTAATGGTATTAACTTCTCCATCCATTTGTATATGTAGGTAACTCCGTCCGCTTTTGCTTTCATAGTTAAATTTTGGAGTCCGTCATATACTTGTATGTCATACTCTTCTATGGTCTTACCTATTTCGAATGGTATTTGTTTTCTAGCCATATCGTAAATATGAATCAATTGAAAATTATTAACTGGCCAACTAGCAAACAGATCATGTATTAACCCGATGTGATCGAGATCACGCGGTGTTAATTCTATGTCTGTTTGTTTGTCTGTCTCTTTCTCTATTTCTATTTCTTTCTCTTTCTCTATCTCTGTGTCACTCTTTGTCACGGGCGCGTCACTTTGTGACACTTTACCCTCCGGAGCCGGTAACACTTCGGTTTTCTTTCCTTCAAGGGTCTTTTTCTTTTCCCTATGCTTTCGCATCCTGGAGGCCGAACTTCCTTCGGATCCAATACACTCTACCGTTTGTGGCAATATGTATTCATCGGTCGCGACTTCCTCTATAAGGTTGTTGCTCATAAGGAACGCCACCGTTACTTTTACATTGTCCACATCTTCATCTATTTCCAATGCAATTTCTTCTATAAAATCATCCTCAACGCCTTCAAATATAAGTTTTCCGGCGTTCTTAAGGCTTAATAACTGCATTTTTAAATAAATTATTGTGAACGTATCCCCGCCCGCTATTCTTCGGAGTTTCTTTATTTTTTTATCCCGAAAAAAATCATCTTTAAGTTTTAACCAAAAGTATTTTTTAGTTGCTGCCATAACGTTCCCCTCATTGTTTCCGTGCTAGTATTTCTAATACTTTCATGTAATTAACATGCGGACCGCCTGGCCCTGGTATCGTTTCAAGTTTTGCAAGTTCCAATATTTTAATTTTTATAAACTTGTCCATTTCTTTTGACATGTCTTTCTCCTTTGCCCGTTTTCCCTGGCAAACTTCCGCCAGTTTCGTTTTTTATGGTTTTATTGATATAATTTACCCTTGAAACATTTTCACCCCTTAAATCGAAAATTAGAGGTTTATATAATCATCCCAAAATTCTAGTTGTTCCGGAATTTCGTCATTTTCTAAAATTCTGTTAACTTTACGCAACGGCGCAAATGTATGTCGTGCCCTTCGGATGGTTTCGCGTTTATACGCTTCTATTTCTTCGCGGTTGTCGGTTCTGTAATATCCTTTACCGCCGGAAAAAGAAACTATTACGTATTCGTCTCCGTTGTCTACCTGGCGGAGTTCTTGAATAATAAAGCGTACTGCTCTTTCTGATCTGTTCCATTTTCTCATTAGTTCGAATTTTGTAACCGCGTTTTCCCTACCTATCGGAATATCGTTATATAATCGACACAACATTATTACGGCCTCCTACTTTTCAAAATTGGCATATATTACGCCGTCTTTGTGAGTGAACACCATACCCAAGTTTTTCATTTTGCAGATCCATTTAATTGATGGATTTCCCGTTACTATGATTTTCCCCCGGATCATCTTCATTTTTTCTATTCCCCTTTATAGTTCTTTTCTTTTTCGATTATGTCAGTAATAACGAGGTATAAGCTTAACCCCGCTGCTGTTAACGTAAGCCATGTAATTAACGGACTCATGTTGCACTCCTTTCTTAAATGGCCTTTTGTTTGGCCTTGCTTAACATTGTGTTAAAACGCTCTTCGCCTAACACCTGGCGCGCTGCCTCCGGGAAAATAACGTATGTATATTGTTTTCCGGTTTGCTTATACGCAACGCCGATATTTAGTTTTTCTTTCTGCAAGCCTACGCGGATTGCCTGGGCCGGTACGCCCATTGCTTCGCCCATCATTTCCGGCGTTATTCTTACCATTTTTTTCACTCCTTTTTAAATTCAAGGTGCCTCATTAGAAAACGAGTTTTGGCTATAAGTTGTATGAATATAGTTATAATTATTATTTGGAGACACCTAACAATTGAGACACCTTGAAATTATGTAAATAGCCGTTACGGCTTTTTACGCTCCTTTTTTATCGCTTGTTATATCTTCGTAAAATAATGTCCAATCAAACCCCAGTACGCCCGCTATAGCTTTGGCCAATTTAACAGACGGCTTATATTGGCCGTTTTCAATTTTCCCTATCATAGTTCTATCGCAGCCGCTTAACTGGGCTAATTGAAGTTGTGTCATTTTTCTGTCTTGTCGAATTGTTTTAAGATCCATACGGCCATCCTTTCTTTTTTTATGCGAATTTTTTTCGCCTTATCCTCATTATATCTATTTTTTTTAGAATGTCAACATGATGATGCGAATTTTTTTCGCTTTATTTTTTTAAAATGTTGTAATGTGAATTTTTTTCTCATATAATTCCTGTATGGAGGGATTTTTTTATGGACTTTGCAAAACAAATAAGGGAACTGCGAACAAATAGGAAATTAAAACAGGATGAATTGGCGGAAATAGTAGACGTAAAACGGTCTACGGTCGGCAAATGGGAAAATGGAAATAACTACCCTAATGTGGAGGTGTTAAATAATCTTGCGGATTATTTCGGCGTTACGGTTGATTTTCTTTTAGGGCGTGACAATTTACCCGCTTCAAGACAAAACGCAATGGATTTTAAAATGTTAGAAGTTTTTAACCAGTTGAACGATATAGGAAAACGTGAAGCCCTTAAAAGAGTTGCGGAACTATCACACCTTCCTAATTACCAAAACAATAAAAGGGATATGCCTATAGCTGCACACAATGACGCTGTTATAGACGAAAAAGAATTAAGTTTAATGCGTGAAGACATCGAAGAGTTATAGCCGGAGGTTTGAATATGGATCGCTACGAAGAACTAGTAGACTTTTGCAATAATATAGGAATTAGCGTCATAGAAAAAAATTTTAAATCACATGCAAAAGGCCTATGCAAAGGCAATAAAATTGCAATCTCAAAACGCGTAGAAAGTAGCGTGGAAAAGCGTTGTATACTTGCCGAAGAGGTAATGCACAGCTTTTATACTTCCGGGGATATACTGGACCAATCAAACACTCAAAACAGAAAGCAAGAACTATACGCACGGCAACAAGCTTATGAGGCCTTG
>JAEIGA010013293.1_pt1 | contig 12525 bp, 7 predicted proteins | sample 9270691 | NCBI WGS metagenome assembly JAEIGA01 (sample SAMN17057246, study PRJNA624740) | gut metagenome | biome: biome; isolation source: fecal sample | host: Bos grunniens | place: China: Xizang | collected 2019 | reverse complement strand
TGGTCAGTTTGGTCGGTTCGTCTATCGGTTAGGACTCAAGATTTTCATTCTTGCAAGAGGGGTTCGATTCCCCTACCGACTACAAGAAAAATAAAAAAAAGAATAACAATGGCAAACCACGCTTCAGCAGACAAGCGCTATCGCCAGAGCGAGAGGCGCAGATTGCATAATAAGTATTATGCAAAGACAACAAGGAACGCAATCCGTGCGATCCGTAACACAAACGACAAGGCAGCAGCCGAGGCTAACGCTCCTAAGGTTTACGCAATGATCGACAAGCTCGCAAAGATCGGCGTTATCCACAAGAACAAGGCAGCTAACCTCAAGAGCGGTATCGCAGTCTACATCAACAAACTTTCATAAAGAAATTTCCCCTTTTAAAGGGTTTTCTTATAGCCTAAAAAGAGATGATCAAATGATCATCTCTTTTTTTGATATTTACACACATACATCGCAATCTGTTTGTCACAAAAGACACATTTTCTGCATCTTTATGAAGTGTCAACAGACATTTTGTGTTATCTTAGCAGGAAATAAATTCATTCATGTCAGGAGTATCCATCAAGCAGAAGATCGCACTTGAGCTGCAGCGTCAACTGGTGCTGGACAATATCGAAAAGCATCCTCTGAGGCAGCTTTTCTGGGAGAGTACACTCCGCTGCAATATGAAATGCCGTCATTGCGGCAGCGACTGCAAGGTATCCTCTCTTCATCCCGATATGCTGTTTGAGGACTTTGCAAAAGTTCTTCGTCGAATCAAGGAGAAATACGACTCTCATAAGGTCATGATTGTCATAACTGGTGGCGAACCACTGATGCGTAAGGATATTGAACAGTGCGGACGAGCCATCTATGATATGGAATTTCCATGGGGCATCGTTTCGAACGGACTTTTGATGACTCCTAAGAAGATAGAAGGTCTTCTGAGGGCGGGCATGCATTCGGCGACTATCAGTCTTGACGGATTTCAGGAAGAGCACGAATGGATGCGCGGAGTTCAAGGCAGCTTCAAGAATGCTTCAGAAGCGATAAGGATATTGGCAAACGAACCTCACATCAAATTTGACGTAGTTACCTGCGTGAACAACAAGAACTATGATTCGCTGCCACAATTCAAGGAATATCTTATTTCGCTAGGTCTCAAGAGCTGGCGCCTGTTTACCGTCTTCCCGGTAGGACGTGCTGCGCATGATCCCGACCTCCAACTCAGCAACGAGCGCTTCCGCGGGCTTATGGAATTCATCAAAGAGACCAGAAAAGAAGGCCGCATAACTGCCAGCTACGGTTGTGAGGGCTTCCTTGGAGAGTATGAAGGACAAGTCCGCGACCATCTTTTCACTTGTCAGGCCGGCTTGTCCATCAGCTCAGTGATGATCGACGGATCTATCTCTGCCTGCGCAAGTATACGCAGCGATCTGGCTCAGGGCAACATCTACAAAGATGATTTCATAGATGTTTGGGAGAACCGTTATCAGCCATATCGAGACCGTTCCTGGATGAAGACAGGAGAATGTGCTGAATGTAAATACTTCCGTTATTGCCAAGGCAACGGAATGCATCTGCGCGACGAAAATGGCGAACTGATATTATGTCATCTGAAAAGATTGAACAAATGATTATGAGAGATTTGATTTTACGTTTCTGCCGATGGGCGTTGCCCCTATTTGGCGTATCTGCCGCTATCTCATGTGACAATGTGATAGAGAGTCCTGACATGTATGGTTGCCTACCTGCGCCGGAATATGGAGTACCTGTAATGGAGTTCAGGATCAGTGGCAAGGCTGAAGATGCGAAGACCGGACAGCCTGTCAAAGGTATTGCAGTCACAAGTACGAAACTATTTGAGGGTCCTGACACAACATGGACATCGGATAAGGGAGAATTCATTGTCCAGGGATCATCTTATCCATCAGACAAAATAACTCTAAAATTTACAGACTTAGATGGCATTGAAAACGGAGAGTATTCGGTCAAGGAGGTAGAGGTACCGCTTGTCGAAAAAGAAGGAAGTCAGGACGGTTGGATGGTAGGCATCTATGAAGCAGAAGACGTCCTGATAAAGCTTGATCCTGCTGCCGGAACAGAAGAATAAAACTTATATGCCCTTGGGGGCTACGGGGGATTAAACAGGCCTCATCAGAGGCCGCGACCGGGCCGGGTTTTTGGAACAAAATACGGAAAGGCAAAAGGGCGCCTATGCCCCTTGGGGGCCACGGGGGATTAAACAGGCCTCATCAGAGGCCGCGACCGGGCCGGGTATTTTGGAACAAAATACGGAAAGGCGAAAGGGCGCCTATGCCCCTGGGGGCTACGGGGGATTAAAAGATAGCGGCCGGTTCCTTCACAGGGACCGACCGCTCGCCAATATTTATGTAAATAACCAGAAGGGTTCTTTTAAAAACTGTATCCGAGAGATACAAGCATTGAGTTTGCCAGGACTTCGGATCCGAAGAGATAAGCGAAGTTCAGCTGCGCTCCGAAGAGCTCTATACCAAGTCCTGCCGATGCATATGAAGGCACAACCGTCTTTTCGCCAAATCGGTAACCTGCTCGTATGGCAACTCTATCGTTGTATATGCAGGAAGCACCAGCTGCGGCGGCAGTCGCTCCATGGAAATAATAATCCAGTTCGGAAACAACCTGCATCCTGACTTTTGAACCAAACTCTGATGTATATCCTGCGCATGTCTTGATAGAGGATGGGAGTGCATATTTCATCCCAGACATAGATCTTACCTTGGTTCCCATATTGGCAAGTTTCAAACCGGCTATTATTGAGGAGTTCGAAGACAATTCGAATTCCCCTATGGCATAGATATCCGATGCTACTGCGCTATATCTGGCTTGAGGTGCAAGGCTTTCGTTTATATATTTCATACTGATTCCTGCATTCAGGAAATCGCTGAACCGATATTCTACACCTGCACTCAGAATCATCTGACCAGGTGAGTATTCACCTGTAGAACTGCCGTTCTGATTGATTGTCTCATAATCAGGACATTTGCCATACACAGCATCCAATGAGATGCTTAACCGTTCACATATTGCATATGTTCCTTGAACAGTCAGATAAGATGTCGGATAATCAGAGGGTGAATACACCATATACCCAATATTAGCTGCTGATGTCTTTTCTTCGAAAGCATCAATTGTCCATACCGTGCCCATACTCATCTTAACCGGGTCTGACGGCAAGTCTGCAAAATGCATTGCTACTTTTTCTATTTGGGCATCTGCAGGTTGATAGACAGCTGAAAACAGGATCACTGTCAGCAGGCTTTTTATCTTTGATAATCGCATATCTATTAGATCTTAGTGATTATTCTTTCATAGGTTTGCCCGTCTATTGTGACGCGTATCTTATATTTTCCTGGTGCGTATGCAGACATGTCTATTGCAGCAGGTTCGAATGCACTTACGTTCATTCCTTTTACATCATAAACAACTTGTCCGTTGATCGTTTTGATGGTTATATCTGTGGACTTCAGATCTCCAGTCCTTATATAGAGTATTGTTTCGACCGGAACCGGAAAGATCTCCAGAATATTGTCCTCATTCTTGACAACAATATTTATCTTCATTTCTGTCGTTGCCTTACGTCCATCAGACGCCGACACTGTTACAGATGTAGATCCGAATCCGGATGATTCTATAACGATGCGTTCACCTTCAAGAGTAGCCTTTGCTACCATCCTGTTACCTTCAATGACCTTATATGTCAAATTTTCTCCGTCAGGGTCTGAGAAATATTCTTTCAGGTCATATTCGTATTTTCTTCCCTTTTCGAGACTCAGCAAATTGCCGATTTCCTTTACCTTTATTGGCGCAGAATTAGCTAAAATCTCATATCTTATCGGAAAGGTTGCAGTTAAACCCTCAACATCTGTAGAGATTATTTCACCTGAATATTTACCTGGGTTTGCGATTGATGCCGTGATTATAAGATTCCATATGCTGTTGTCTGCGCGCTTTATTGAGGCTCCCGAGAGCCCTTCGCTTATGCTGACGTACAGATCATTGCCCTCTGGGTCATATATGGCCAACGGTATGTTTGCAGATTGATGGGATCTCAATATGATGTCCCCCATTTCTACCGTCGGCGATATCACAGGTGGATTATTCTTCTCTGTACGTATGATCCGGACTTCAGACCATTCAGATATGTTGCCAGCATAGTCGCGTCCTGCTACACATATGAAATACTCCGTTTCGAATTCCAGATCACGTATTATCAGGTCCATTGCATTACCGACAGGCACTCTTCCTGTACGGAATCTGTTCAGAATCATCCCTTCAGGCAATGTTTCGGGCACGACGGTTTTCATATTTTCTGCAGAAGTAGACATAAGGACCAGATATTCGTATACCTTGACATCGTCTTTGTCCTCTGCCACTTCAAGTGTGATTGTAACCTTGTTGCCAATAGAGGCTACATCATAATCCTTGACTTTTTCAGGAGCCGTGGTACCTCCGTAAGTCATTGAACCCAATGCATCTGCAAGAGGTCCTACTTTTGCTGCAAGGGGAAGTATATCTTTTCTTGCCCCTCCTAGCAGCCTTTCTTTAAGCATATCATTGGTGAATCCCTGCCCTCCGTAATAGGAAACAATAAGGGCTGCTATGCCGCTGACATGCGGACATGCCATTGAAGTCCCTTGCATCTCACCATATTTTCCTGATGCCAAAGTGCTTAATACTTGAGCCGATGACATCTTTGCTGTTCCACCAGGTGCGGCGATATCGACCCAGTCACCATAATTAGAATAATAGGCTCTTGAGTAATCCGGTCCGATTGAACCAACGGATATCACTGGCTCATATGCACAAATGGGGTTGCTGTCCCAGCTGTCATTACCTGCGGCAAATATCACAACTCCGCCTTTCATCGGACTGTCAGGCAATTGGTTGCCATTATCATCGCACCCCGCATATTTAATGAAATAATCGATAGCTGTTTTAAGATCATCATCTATTACAGCCTTCTTTGAGGTTTCAGAATTTTCAAATACATATCCCCAGCTGTTGTTTGCGATAACGGCTCCGTGATCAGCGGCCCATACAATCGCTTCCGGACTATGTTGTGTGCTTTTGCTTCCAGAAAATATCTGGCATGACAGTATGCCGACTCCTTGAATGCCTTCAAGCGCATTTCCTCCAGCAATTCCGGATACACCTATTCCATTGTTATTCACTGCCGCAATGGTTCCGGCCACATGAGTTCCATGGTCATCAGCAGTCACTTTTCCATTAGTGACAAAATTATGCCCGTCTACATAATGTGCTGCTAGATCCTCATGATTATAGTCAATACCCTGATCGACGACGGCAACTATTACCGACTTGTTTCCTGTAGTATAGTCCTGCCAGACTGTTTCTACGTTGATGTCGGCACCGGCCATGAATTCCGATGAAATGCTTCCGTCGTTATAATAATGCCACTGATAAATTGCCTTAGGGTCGTTGAAGAATGCTGCTGTTCGTCCCACTCGGGCTGGAATTACCTTTTCAACTCCTTCAATATCTTGCAGTCGTGATCCAGATTTCGTTTCCAGTCCGGAATCGAATGACACTTTATACCACCTGTGAAGTCCTTCACGACGTTTTCTACCCTCGTATTTCTCAGAGTAAGGAAACAATCTCACAAGAGAATTCAGACCTAAAGAGTCAGGAGACAACTTCCCTTCCTCTATCAGTTGGGTTGTTTCTTCCGAAAAAAGTATGTTGGCTTCTCCTTCGACATATCCCCCGACTTCTTTACATGTTGACGCGTCTGCGGACAAACCGCTGTCACGAATCTCCTTTTCGCAGGAAATCAATCCGATCAGCATGCATGTCATCAGAATATAAATAATGTGGTGAGACTTCATAAATGACATTTTAAAAACAGGGCGTATTCCTGTACGGAGAATACGCCCTGAGATGTGAATAATAATTACTCGTTGAGCCAAGCCTCAAGGTCAGGACCTCCTGGAAGTGATAAAGCGGCCAGGTATTTGGCTCCGAATCCGCCCAAGCCGTCAATGTACCAGTAAGGATAGAAACCTACAACCTTCTCTTCAAGGAACATGCTCTTTGCGTCATCAGTAGCAAGACTTGAATTTAATGCGGACGGATAGTAAGCCTTGATATCAGTACCGTCTCCGTCATAAAGAAGGCCAGGATACCACCATCCGTCCCATGCTACATGAACACCATCCTCCAGAACCCAGAATTCGATAGACGTGCTCTTCATACCACCGATAGCAGCAGCACCCCAAGCAGCAGTCAGCTGTTCGGTATTCGCATATGGATTCAAGATGCGATAACGGTCGAAACCATCTGCTTTCAACACTTCTACCTTTTGGATGCCGTAGCTGGCATCTGACATAAGACCGAATTGGTCGAACCATTCACCTTCTCCAAGTGAAACCCATGTATAGGCTTTTGCAAGCTTGAATGAGCAGCTGAATGTAGCTGTGTTGACATTTACCTGAGTTGAGTCAGCAAATGACACCTTTCCTGCATACTGAATGCCGACTTCCATAGCAGATACATTCAGCACTACATTAGTTGTAGGCTCTCCTGCAGCAAATGTAACAGACGATTTGTAAAGAGTGTTTCCATTTTCATCCGGTTCGCCTGCCGTTCCCGCAGTTGTGACTCCTTCAGGGAGAAGCACGTCGAGCTTAACAGTAAACTCGGCATCAGACTTTGCCCTGGTCACGGGGATAGAAACTGTCTGAAGCGATGCATCGAGTTCAAGATCATTATAGACCGAATAAAGCATATTCGGTTCGTCATTTTCCGGAACATACAGGTCATTCACCTGGTCCAGATTACATGCGGCAGCAAATAATCCTGCAGCCACTACAAGTATAGATTTGAATATCTTGTTCATAATAATCTCTTTTGAATGTTAGATGGGATTACTCCTGTGCTGGTTTCGGTGCAAGAGCAGGATCGTCGCCCTGTCCGTCTGCTTCCACGCTTCCTACAGGATTCTGAACGATAAGTTCATTTGCATCTATTTCTGCCTGAGGAATTGTAAGAACCCAGTCAAAAGATTCCGGATTACTGAGCTGAAGCTTTGCCCCAAGAGCTGCTGCAGGGTGTCCCATGTCTGTAGTCCTTTCAAATCCCTGACGGAGACGCTTGATGTCAAAGATACGTCCGAATTCGCCCCAAAGCTCAATACGACGCTGAAGGATAATCTCCTCAAGGAGAGAACCTGTCTCATCTGTAGTGAGTGCACCGAGTGCTGTACCTGTCTTTGAAGAACAGTCATAAGTGAACTCGTCTGTCATGCGGTAACCGTTCATGAAATCATTGAGAATCTGCTGTGCTTCGTTATCTCTTCCGAGACAGCATGCTGCCTCTGCCATTGTGAGATACATTTCCGGAACTCTCATGAAGATGTGGTCTGCTCCTACATATGGATCTGCAGGGTCAGCGAAGCGGAACTTGTACTGCTGGTATCCTACCTTGGTGTTTCCGTTAGGGTTGAGATTCTCATAGTTCCACCATGCGAGACGCTTGTCACCGCCTGAGATCTTCTTGTAGAGCCACTCGCTGCAGCACTTTCTGGCATCTTCTCCATATCCGTCGAATGCGATGTCCATATGGGCAAGGAACTGAGGGTTGGTAGTACCCTGGTCTCTGATGATTTCAGCACCCCAAAGCACATCTGCAGCCTTTGCATTATTATATCCTCCTGTTACATCTCCGCTCAGAGTCTTAGGACCTTTGGTGGCGTTTTCTGCTGCAGTATAGGCTGCTTCGTAGTCTCCTGTATAGAGAGCTATACGTGCCTTGATACCGTTGGCTACGTAGTAGTCGATGTGTGAGCAGTGCTTCTGAGTCTTTCCTTCGAGAAGAGCGATGGCTGTATTGATGTCTTTTACAACCTGCGCATAGACTTCTTTGTTTGTAGATCTCGGATTACCTTTTGTCTTTGATGTGGTGGGCTCAAGGTAGATAGGAACACCAAGCTTGTCCTCATGTCCGATGTAACTTCTTGCGAATATCATCTCAAGATAATGGTATGCATATGCTCTGAATGCATAAGCGTTACCCATGATGTAGTCGATATCAGCCTGATCGCCCGTCATTGTCTCCTGAGCTGCAATAATGTAGTTCACCTGACATATAAGGGAGTAATAGTAGTTCCAGCAGTCGTATGATCTCCATGCGCTACTTGTGTAGGCATCCTTTACATCATACAGATAGTCATACCAGAACCATCCGTTACCCTGTCCGGCCATTACCATATCCTCACCCATGAGGTCACCCATAAGTGCATAGCCCTGTGGACCGATAACCTGATGTGCATTTCCAGACACTGTCATACCCCACTGCCAAAGCCATCTAATGGCACCGTTGAGAGCCATATAGCCTCCCTCCGTGTTTTCAAGGAGAGTAGAACCGGATACAGCGGTTGTAGGAGTAGTATCGAGAAGTTCCTGATCACAACTTACAGCAAGTGTGAGAGCAGCAGTAAGAACTAAAAATATCTTTTTCATAAATAACAATCTCCTAATGATTAAAAGTTGATATCAATACCACAGGACATGACTCTGGTCGGAGTGTATGTGTATCCTGTACCACCAGCAAAATTGTACTGTACGTTGAGACCGTTGAGGTGGTTGAACATAGCGACATTGTCTGCGTTTACGAAAATTCGAAGAGCCTTGATCTTTGCAGCCTTGGTCCATTTTGCCGGGAGGGTATATCCGAGCTGTACGGACTTGATTGCGAAATAAGATGCGTCAATGAGGTTCTTGTCAGTACCGAGACGTCCTGAATTGATCATGACAGCCGGAACATCCGTAATATCACCTGGCTTCTGCCAACGACGGAGTACATTCTTGCTCCAGGTATCACCTGTGTAAGTCACCTCCATCAGGCCTGAATAAAGGCCGTCATATGTCACACCACCTAATGAGAATGTTGTAAGGAATGAGAAGTCAACTGGTCCGAATCTGAAATCAGAAGCAAATGAACCCTGTATTGCAGGCTCGCGGCTTCCGAGGTAATAGCGTGAATTGGTTGCAAGAGTCTTGTTTGAAGTAATGAAGTCTGAACCTTCAATCTTTTCACCTGTTTCCTCATCAGTCTCGTATGCCCAATAGAGCTGAGCACCTGTTGCAGGGTCTACTCCGGCGTTCTTCGGCATATAGTATGTGTAGATAGGCTTGCCTACCTCGATTACCTGATTTCCGCTTGTGATCTTGTCATCCTTTGTAAGGGCGAGTACCTCATTCCAGTTCTTGTAGAGCATGAGAGTCGATCTTGCAGAGAAGTTCTGATTCTGAGCCCAGTTGAAGTTGAATGTGGCTTCAAAACCCTTGTTGGACATAGATCCGATATTTGCGTTATATCCTGAGAATCCTGTTGAAAGAGGAAGTGGATAAGAAAGGAGCATGTCATGGGTCTTTGACTTATAATACTCTACTGAGAACGAGAGGAAACGGTTGAACATTGTTGCTTCAATACCAGCATTCCAGGTACCCTTCTTCTCCCATGAAACCTCTGTGTTTTCAAGTGAAGAAACGAGTCCTCCAGGGTTTGATGCATTCGCCCAAGTGAGATCATAGAATGACTGCCAAGCATAATAGCTGTCAAGCGCGTCGTTACCCAGCTGTCCGTATGAAAGACGGGCTGTCATGTTGTCGATCCAGCCGATGTTCTGCATGAAACTCTCTTCTGAGATTCTCCACGAAGTTCCGAGTGACCAGAACTGTCCCCAGCGGTAATCCTTATGGAAACGTGACGAACCGTCTGTACGCCATGTTCCTTCGAAATAGTACTTGTCGGCGAAATCATATGCGAGACGGCCGAAATATGACTCAATCCTGTAGTCATATCTATATGAGTTGTTACCTGTCACGTTGGTGGTAGGTGCGAGCTCGTCGATACCAGGATAAACGCCCGTTCTCTCTGCTGAAAGGTACTGGTAGTTATAGTTATAGAACTCGTGACCAGCCTGTGCGAGGATGTGATGTCTGTCAGCAAATGTCCTGTCATATTTCAGGATCTGGTTCCATGTCCATGACATCGTACGTCCATTTTGCTTCTCCACTACACCATTTGTCTGAGCGCCATCTCCATGATATGGATTGTAATATCCTGATGAGAAGGCGTTTGTGACATCAATACCGAAATTTGTCGTAAAGTCGAGGCCCTTGAATGCACCCATTACGTTTTTGTCGCCTCCGAGTGTAAGATATGCACGTGCACTGGTGTTGTCTCTGCTAAGGCCGTATTTGTTGTCATAGAGGTCTGCGATGTTGTTGAAGTTTGCAGCTTTAGGACGGCCGTTCTCACCATAGTCATAACCACCGGCATTATTACCCTCTGCATCCTTGAGATATACAGGGTAGATAGGTGCCATAAACTGAGCTGTATACCATGCGTTGCTGGTATATGAACCCGATGAAATTGTCTGCTGGTTAGAAGTAGTGTAGCCGTATGCAGCGTTCATACCTGCTTTCATCCAGTCATTAACCTCCTGGTCTACACTTGCTCTGAAGTTATAACGTTTGAAGTTGGTAGTGATAAGGATACCGTTTTCGTCGAGATAACCGAAAGAAAGAGCATACTTTGTCCTGTCTGTACCGCCGTTTACGCCGAAAAGATACTCCTGACGGATAGCATTTTTATTGGTCATCTCTTCCAGCCAGCTTTCGTTATATGCTGAAACTGCGTCTGCACGTACCTTGCCGGTTGCCGGGTCGATTACTGTATCCCATGTGTAGTTCTTGAAAGGATTGTAATGTTCGCCACCAAGCGCTGCGCTGAGGTCGCCCATGGCAGCAGCTGAAGCAGCATCCATAGAATAACCGCTGTTGAACATGTAGCCGTTCCTAAGGGCTTCGTAAGTCAGTTCGACAAACTCTCTCTGGTCAACTGTGTCATACGGCTTGTATGCCCTTGTCGAGATTCCCATTGTGGCTTTGAGGTTTACATTTACAAAGCCTGCCTGTCCTCTTTTAGTCGTGATCATTACGACACCGTTTGCGCCTCGCGAACCATATAGAGCCGCTGCGGATGCGTCTTTGAGCACAGTAAGAGACTCTATGTCATTAGGGTTGAGCGCCGCAATACTTCCGTCGTAAGGAATACCATCCACAACATAAAGTGGAGTAGATGATGCGTTTATGGATCCATAACCACGGATCATGATAGATGCGCTTTCGCCAGGTTGTCCCGAACCTGCTGTAGAAGTCACACCTGCTACCAGACCGTCGAGAGCCTTGGTAACATTAGATACAGTCCTCTTCTCAAGAGATTCGCTCTTGACAGAAGTTGCAGAACCCGTGAAGGAAGACTTCTTTGCCGAACCGTAAGCAACCATCACAACCTCGTCCAAAGACTCGGACTGCATGGTTACATTAAGGCGCAGCTTTCCGTCGACTGCAACCTGTGTCGTCTGATAACCGACACAAGAGAACACGAGTACGCCGTCTGCCGGTACAGTAATGGAATAATAACCGTTCTCATCTGTACTAACACCATTCATAGTACCTTTCAGGTGTACCCCTGCGAATGGAACCGGCTGGCCATTATTGGCATCAGAAACACTTCCGGTCACAGTCAGATTCTGGGCAAAAGCCACAGAAGTCATCAGCACTGCTAACGTGGAGAGAAATAGTTTAATTTTTCTCATAGTCGTTACATTTAGTTGTTAAACATAAATATTGATTTTTTTGTATAGTACATTACCCTTTAGAATTCATGCACTAATAAACGGGCGTTTTTTATAACACCATTTGCTACAAAGGTCGGTAACATTTTTTTAATATCCAAACTTCTCCAAAAGTGCCATATATTAACATGTGTAAGGTTTTTTTGAAAAAATAACAGATGTTTCAACAATCTCTAAGTGATATAGCTTACAAATTGTAAGTACTTTTTAAAGACCGCTAAATAATGTAAACTTTTAACATTTTTTTAACTTTTGTGTATTTCTTGCATTTCATCCAGATATTTTCGCATTGTATTGCGATGTACTTCGTATTTTCTTGCAATTTCCGATATACTTTTTCCCTGTGAAAGCATTCGGAGAATCTCATTGTACTCCTTCTGGACTCTTAATTTCTTGCTTGAGCTGCCCGGTGGACGGCCAAGCCGGACACCGGACAGTTTCTTTACCGCCAATGCTTCCTTGGTTCGTTGAGATATCAGATTCCTCTCTATCTCGGCAGCCAAGGCAAAAGCGAATGCTATTATCTTTGAATTTATATTGTCCGACAATGTAAAATTGTCCTTTATCGTCTGTATAGCCACTCCATTTTGAGAACATCTGTTCAGAATGCCCATGATCATGAGCATGTTCCTGCCCAACCTGGATAGCTCCGTACATATAAGAATATCTCCTTTCTTCATTTTTCTGATTGTCTTTCCTAACTGACGATTTTCTACCGGAACTGTTCCCGAAACAGATTCTGAAATCCATCTGTCCACTGACAAGCCATGCTTTTCACAATAGGTCAGGATTTCATGTTTCTGATTTTCGTGACACTGCATTTCCGTGCTGACTCTTATGTA
>JAEIGA010013292.1_pt1 | contig 12526 bp, 11 predicted proteins | sample 9270691 | NCBI WGS metagenome assembly JAEIGA01 (sample SAMN17057246, study PRJNA624740) | gut metagenome | biome: biome; isolation source: fecal sample | host: Bos grunniens | place: China: Xizang | collected 2019 | reverse complement strand
CATATTTAAAACATCTGTATATTTTGCTTCCATTTCTAAGATATAGTCTCTAGATAGAAAAGAGTTTGCCAATTTCTCGTCAGGTTTTACGGGTACTAAGGGTAAAGTGTCGTATGGTTTACATTTTTCTGGTTTACACCATATGATATCATCTTTATGACTTTTGGTAAGACTCCAATCAAAAAATGGAATTATGACTATGTCGAATTCAAGTCCTTTGCTACTATGAATTGTAGTAATTTGTACGGTGTCTGCAACATGTGCTGCTTCTATACAAGCTTTGGTTTTATTTCTCTCCCAATATTGCAAGAATAGTTCAATATCTGCTATTTTGCTTTGTGTAAACAAATATACACGATCTTGAAATGCCGTTAGATATGGGGTTGCATTCTCCCAACTATTCAACTCTAACTTATCAATCAAATATTGGACATGATCATATAATGGTAATTGCTTGGCAGTATTAATTGCAATGTTTTGTGTTTCTGTTAATTCTCCTAGAATTTGATCTACAAGTGACTTTGCAATGTGATTTTTAGGTTCCACACATAATTTCAATAGGTGCAAAATAATCTGTACTGCTTTGTGTGATTCTATTCGCAGTCCTTCTGCCGACTGCACGTTGTATCCATTTGCAATAAGGTAGTCTGCTAGTTTTTTTGCTTGAGCATTGCGCTCTGTTAGCAATGTAATACGACTAAGATCAATACCTTCATCCTTAATGGATTGCAGTTGTTCTAGCAGTTGCTCCATAGCTATCTGCTGAAATCCTTTTGATGGTAAGAATTGCATATGATAATACCCATCATAAGATCTCATAGGTTCTTGGCACATCTCACAGGCACTATATGTTTGTTGTATAGTTTCACCTATATTATCAGTATGTGGATATTTAGTCCTTAAAAGAGATACGATATGTTGACTATAGCGTAAAATTAACTTTTCGTTTTCCTTTACTACCAATGGAGCAGTTCGCCAATTTTTATTTGTCTTATCTTTGTCTGGAAAGAAATGCTGACCTATCTTTTTATGTACTTCTCCTAATAACTTCCAATCTGAATTACGAAAACGATAGATGCTCTGTTTTACATCACCCACAATCATATTGTGATTTCCATTTGAATTAGCCTCAATTATAAGTGGTAAGAAATTATTCCACTGCAATTGACTTGTATCTTGAAACTCATCTATCATATAATGTTGGTACCTTTGACCGATACGTTCATAGATGAATGGTGCTTCCTGTTTATCAATAATTTGATTAATCATCTTATTGATTCCGGAAATTGGCAAACGACGCAATTGGTTGTTAGTATCTTGTATCTGCTTTTCTATATCAAGTAGAATGCCAAGTGTTTCCAATTTAGATAGTATAGCTGTAGATGTATTGTAATGTTTGGCTTTTTCGCCTTCAATATAGTCTTTGATCTTTAGTATTAGAGGAAGAACCTGGTCCTTATAAACACCTTTAATATATTCTTCCTCATGCCTTTTGGGCTTTTTGTAAAGGGGAATTTCCTGCTGGAACACTCCGCGAAGCGTTGATCCTATGTTATATTCCATTGCCTCTTGCGCTGGTAGTGAGAAAATACCAGTTGCTTTGCTATTCCAGTAATTAGGGTAGATATCATACAACAACGCACGTATATTGTCCAGCAATGTTTGCAATTCTTCTAAAAAATTCTTTTGAATCTGCTTGAGTTGTTGTTGATAATCGCGAATTTTTAGTTTATCTTGGTAGATGTTTTGAAGTGTAGGTAATTGCTCAATAAGGCTTTCTTTGAATAACTCTTTAGAGAATTTTCGTATGTCATACAAAGGATTCCATCTTTGATCTTCATTGATATTATTTTTAATATATTCAACAAGCCATTGTGTTACATCTTTTGCTTGAGTATCATTTGCTTTTACTTTGCGCAGAATGTCATCTGCTGCTAATTCAATAATTTCATTTGCATCTAGCGACAAATCATAATTGGTAGACAATCCGAGTTCTCTAGCAAAAGTACGGAGTACTTGTTGAAAGAAACCATCAATTGTTGACACTGAAAATCTGTTGTAATTTTGTAAGATTCCAATCAACAATTCTTGAGCGCGTTGTTTTATTCCATCTATATCTAAACCTATATTTTCATCCTCTAAAAAATCCTTTATGTAATCTGATTCACAAGGTTTTGTAGATAAGATATATAGTTCACGCATTATGCGTTCCTTCATTTCTGCCGTTGACTTCTTAGTGAATGTTACCGCAAGAATTCTACTGTGAGGTAAGCGAGTATCCCCATGTGTCTTATCAGTAAACATCATGCGCAAATACTCTTGTGTTAGAGTAAATGTTTTGCCACTACCGGCTGACGCTTTGTATATAGATAGCATAATGTTGGATGTTTAGTTAAAGATTCGTAATATGTATCCGGACATTGACCCTGTATACGATGTTGGGTATTTTCTTAAAGTCTCTTTTGCAACACCCTTAGTCGGAAATGCATAACCATAACTTAAATCATAAGTTTCTTCACATTGTGGGCATATGGCGTATATGCCATCCACTTCTACAGGTTTGTTTTTCAACAAGCAATGGGGACAACATAGATCAGCAGCATGATAATTGCCATCCATTCCAACCCATATCAATAATCCAGAATATCCCAAATATTCTCGCTCGTATTTAGCTTTTGTTACGGTCATTGTTTGGAATCCATTCTCAACAATAAAGTGGGGATATTCTCGTGTGATGTGTATAGTGTACTGGACTGGCACTGATGGTACGGATGAACGAAGATTCCATCCTTCACAACCTAATAATAGTGCACAAAGAATTGATATGAACAATATTCGTTGCATTAATATACATCCAGTAATTCAACTCGGAATATCAAAGTGCTGTATGGAGGTATATGTGAACTTGTTCCTTCTGTTCCAGTTCCTTCTACGCCATAAGCTAAATCGAATGGAATATAGAATTCATAAACACCAAATTCTTTCATCTTTTTTAGTCCTTCACTAAAACCAGGTACAAAAGAACTGACATATCCCTCATATCGTTCGCTAGAATCAAAAATATATCCATTGATCAATCTGCCTGTATATTTTACTGAAACAATCTTTGCGTCGTCCACATGTGCAGATGAATGAATTTCGCCTTTTTCAATGCATTTGTATTGTAATCCTGTGGGGGTGATTTCAACACTATCTTTTTGTTTGTTCTTCAATAACCAAATTTCGTTTTGATGTTTCCAATCCATCCAATCATTTGTATGACAAGATGAAAGCGCTACGATGGATAGAAGCGCAATAAGTAGTTTAATTGTCTTCATATATTGTTCTGTGTTTTCTATTTGAAATTTCTATTTATTGTTATTGTGCCAACCATAAACTAGGGTTGAGTATGCTTCGGTCTTTGTATATTTGGAAATATAGTTCTGTTTTGTTATCTTCGTTGGGGTTTGTCATTATTTCTCCAATAGATTGTTTTGCTTGTATCTTATCTCCTTGTTTTACTTTGATTGACTTTAGTTGGGAATATACACTTCTATAATTACCATGTTGTATAATCACCGCATAGGTTCCGTTCATTTGTGAGCACCATGTAACTTCGCCCTCGTATATGGCACGGGCACTTGCACCACTTACTGTTTGTAAATAAATACCCTTGTTGTTTACCGTCACATGCTCATGAACTGGGTGTTGGTGTTTGCCAAAATGTCCACTAATAAAACCTTTTTCTACAGGCCATGGTAATCGTCCCTGATTTGCCTCAAAACCACCAGCAATCAATTTTTGTTCTTTCGTGAGCGTTGTGGTTGTTTGTACTTGTTTTGCAATTAATTGCTCTATTTTTTTGTTTAGTTCATCGACCTTCTTTTGTTGGTTCCTTTGTTTTGCAAGTAGATCTTTTTCTTGCTTCTTAAGCGAAGAGAGCATGCTTTTTTGCTTGCGTTGGTCAGCTGTAAGTTGCTCTTGTTCGCGTTTTTGATTTTGTAAGGATTTTGACCTATTTTCTTTACGTTTATTCAATTGATTGTTTTGCTCATCAATGTCTTCCTGCAAGGATTTAATCTTCTTGACTTGTTCCTTTCTATATGCCGCAAATTGTTGCATATATTGCATACGTCGAATAAGTTGTTGAAAACTCTCTGACGATAATACAAAGAGGAGTGGGGACTGTTGAATATCCGCATAGTGTGTTTCGCGTACAAGGCGTGCATAATCTGCTTTGGCTACTTCTAACTCGGCTTGTAGTGCTATGCGCTTTTTGAGTAAGGTGCTCATCTCACCATTCAATGCATTTATCTCTCCTTGAATATTTCGAATAAGTTTTTTGCGGATATTGATATCGTTATTGAGCAAATTCAGTTTGTTTTCTGTGGCAGTTTCGTCCTTCTTGGTCTGCTTTAGCATTTTGCTAGTTTCTTCCAATTGTTGCTGAAGTTCGCGTTGCTGTTTTTGAAGTTCTTTCACAGTTTGTGCACTTAATGGCCACGCCATCAAGACAAGAAGACATATGATGAATCTTAATTTCATAGTTTTATAGTGGGATAATCTCTTTTAGACTGACTTGTTTGAATCTATTCTTATTTAATCGTTTTGGGGCTTTGAGCGTATCAAGTTCTTTATTCGTGAAGTAACATACAATTGCTAATTGGTGTTTGCCTGTGTTGAAGTTCATTTCTATTGGCTTTGAACTTGCTGCATGATTTATGAGAATTTGTTGCAACAATTTATAGTTGAGTTTGTGTTTGACTTGAGTGCTTACCTCATCATATGACATGACGGTATAACGCCTATTGAATTTGTCAAAGATATATACACTATCTTGTGTGGCCTCTAGTCGAGCCATTTCTATACCTAGCATTGGCGTAGCTGATAGCATGATCAATTCATTCTTCCACAACTTAATTGTTCCTCCTATATTGAATTCGCGTTGGTCCAATCTTAGCGTTACTTCTGCACGTTGCATGAGCGTTTGACTACGGCGTACACTCTGTTTGCTACTCGCACATGAGAAAAGCATCATGGCTAGAATTGGAACTATCAATATGTTTTTTATTTTTTGCACTTGCGTTTAATTTCTTTATAATGTGTTGTTACTTCTTTTTTTGTTTCTTCTGTTACGTTGTACATCGCTCGTTGAATATAAAACCATGCTCCGTCGCAATCGCCCATCTTGTAAAGTATCCAGGCGTAGGTGTCCAAATAAATAGGGTTCGTTGTTTCTTGGAGAATAGTTTGGCGTGATAACTGCTCTGCGCGAGACAAATCACCTCCTGAAATACACAAACACCACGCTAAGTTATTTAGTAGTCCAAGGTTTCTAGAGTCATATTTCAATGCTGCCTCATATGCTAAAATCTTTTTTTCTATGGGTTGATTAGTGTACTCGTAAAGATCTACACGAAGCAGACTAAATTCTGAATTCTCTGGGTCATACTCCAGATAACGTTCTACTTCTTCAACCGCTTCTGCAACTTTGTTTAGTGTTGCGTAAATCTTATAACGTTGCCATGCTGTCTGCTCATTATATCCACGAATACTATCAATCTGATCTAAAACCTGTAAGCCTTCATCATATGCGCCGTAACCAAGATATACTTGCAAGAGGGCATCATGTATTTGCTCGTCTTTTGGGTTGTCTTTTGCTACTTTCTCTAGGTTACCTATTGCTTCGTATACAAATTTTGATTCCTCGGTATTGAGTAATATCATGTTATAAGCTGCCCAATACAAGTTTGGCTCTAATTCGAATGCACGTCTGTGATATGCATATGCCATGAGGTGGTCCCCTTCTTCTTGGGCATAATAACCCAATAAGCTATTCACTGTGGCATTGTCTGGATGGAGTGCGTAACAAAATTCTAATAGTTTTTTCGCATCCTCCAATTGATTCAAGTTAATTAGTCGTTCTGCTTCATAAAAATAATATAAGAATTGTTGCTCACGCTCAACTGGAAGGATGTTTTTTGTTTCTTGGGCATACGCACCACCTATTGTACACAGATTAATTATGCACAATAGTAACATTCCGATATATTTCTTTGTTCGTGTGATCACTTTTCTTATTTCACTCCGCTATGACCAAAACCTCCAGCCCCACGTTCTGTCTCTCCCAATACTTCTACTTCGAGTAATTCTGGTTGCTCGTGCTTCGCTATTACCATCTGGCAGATGCGCTCTCCGGGCTCTATTGTTTGGGCTTCGTTGCTCAAGTTGATCAATATTACGCCAATCTCACCACGATAATCAGCATCGATGGTTCCTGGAGTATTCAGCACTGTCAAACCGCGTTTCAAGGCCAAACCGCTGCGTGGACGGATTTGAGCTTCATAACCTACGGGCAATTCTATGTACAAACCGGTTGGCATAAGTTTACGCTCCAATGGTTGTAAGGTTATTGGTTCGCTTATATTGCAACGAATATCCATACCTGCAGCTTGTGCACTTTCATATTTTGGTAATGCGTTGGCACTCTTGTTGATGATTTTTATTGTCATAATTTTGTGATTTTAGCAATATGATTGATTAATCCTAGTTTCAGGAAAGCATACTTAGAATCTCTTTTTTACTAGCACTTTGAGGCCATCTTCTATAATTTTGATATGCAAATCCCCATCAATTTTTGTTGGGGTACCATCAACATGTACTGGTGAAGCGTTATTTTCGCGATGGATGGTGATTTCTTTGGCATGAATAGTGTTGACGTATAGATTCTCGTCGATATTCTTTGTGAATAGTTGCCATGCTAGTCCAGGAGCTTTTACCAGTGGAAACTCGCTTACGATGGTCACATCTATCCAACCATCTTGTATGCTTGCTTTGGGCGCGATATGTGCTTCGTATCCCCATTGGCTAGCGTTCGCAAAATTCACTAGGAATGCTTTGGTTGTTATATCTATATCTTGACCGGTGATATGATAGGTTTCTGGTTTGTATTGGAAAATATCTTTGAAAATACTTTGTATGTATCCTTTCAATCCACGACTCGTTTGGGCAAAGTCTTGAGCGACAATGGCGTCAAATCCAACTCCGCAAATTGAGAAGTAGGGAATATCATTTACTTTACAATAGTCTACGTTGATACTTTCTGATGTGTTAAGCATCTCTATAGCTCTATTCATACGGGTAGAGATGTCAAGGTGTCGGGCAAAACCATTTCCACTGCCATTAGGGACAATGCCGAGTGCTGTGTCTGTACCAACAATGCCGCTAGCTACTTCGTTCACAGTTCCATCACCACCCACGGCTATGACCGCATAGTAGCCTTCTAGGGCAAATTGTTGTGCTAATTGGGTAGCATGGCCAGGATATTCTGTTGCTACTACAGTGGGAGAAAATTGTTGCAAATCAAGCAGCTCTTTTACCAATTTAACCACTCGATTTTTGGTTTTGATTCCCGCTTTTGGATTAACTATAAATGCTATATTCTTCATATTCAGTAGTTTGTGTTGCAAAATAACGTCTTTTAATTCATTGGAGAATTTACAAGAACGTTATTTGCCTGCAAAGTTACAAAAAAAAACTGAAACTACCAAATATAAATTACATTTATATTATCTTCTGAATAGAAAATGTATAAGTTAGATTTAAATTTCTATGGTTTCACCTTTGTTTGGTATGTGAATATTCTTGAAGCCAGACTCTGCTAGATGCGTTTGCATTCCGCGCAGTGCTTCCTCATCGCCATGGACAACGAAAGTGCCGCGAATACATGGTATCTCTTGGCATGAAGTGAAATATTGTATCATCTCATGATAGTCGCCGTGTCCTGAGAAACCTTCCAATTTGGTGACTTGTGCTCGGATTCTATGGTCAAAACCGAAGATACTAATAAATCTTCGACTAGTATCTTGTATGCGTGCCCCTAGTGAGGTTGGAGTACAATAACCGACTATTAGTATCGTTGTTCTTGGGTCGTCAATGTGATTCGATACATGGTGCTTAATTCTTCCAGCCTCTAACATTCCTGATGAGGATATGATAATGCATGGTTGCTCGCTTCTGTTGAGTGCTTTCGAATCGCGTATGTCCGTGATGTATCGTAATCCGTCAAACCCAAAAGGATCAGAATCAAAGCGCATCTCGTCGCGTACTTTCTCGTTGAGCGTCTTGGCATGTTTGCGGAAGACCTCGGTGGCATTGGCTGATAATGGAGAATCTACGTATACTGGTATTCGTTCTAGACGACCTTCGTTGTATAACTTGTTGAGTACAAATACAATCTCTTGTGTTCGTCCTACAGAGAATGACGGAATCAAGAGTTTGCCTTTCTTGTACATACACGTTTCTTCTACAATACCGAGTAATTGTTCTTCGCTAACTAGTAGGTCATCGTGCAGTCTATTGCCATAGGTGCTCTCGCAGATGAGGTAATCGCATTGTGGGAAGGGCTGAGGATGACTGAGGATATGACTGTTTAGTCGTCCAATATCTCCTGTGTAGGCTATACGTTTCGTGCTGCCATTTTCAGTAATGTTGATGCTAATGATGGCAGATCCTAGCATATGTCCTGAGTTGGTAAAGCGTATCTCAATCTCATTATTGATACGATAGGCTCGGTCGTACTCTACGGTTTGAAAAAGCTTCATCACTTGTTTGGCATGGTTGCAATCAAAAAGTGGTTTGATCTTAGGTTTGTTTTGTCGATCCATCTTTTTGTTGTACCAGCGTACATCCTGCTCTTGGATGAAGGCAGTGTCTTGTAGTAGCAACTCGCATAGGTCGCGAGTGGCAGGCGTGCAGAAAATCTTTCCTCGAAATCCTAGGCTATAGATATACGGGATTAACCCTGAATGGTCGATATGTGCATGGGTTAGCACTAAATAGTGTATATCCTTTGGGTCGAAGCCCAATTGACGATTGGCGGCATCGGTTTCCATGCCTTTACCTTGAAACATACCACTGTCGAGTAGGATAGTCTGCCCCGATGTAGTAGTGATCAGATGCTTACTGCCTGTGACTTCGCCTGCAGCGCCTAGGAATTGTATTTTCATGGTTGTGGTATTTGTTTACAGCACGTTGAGGACTTGTTCTTTGATTTGTTCGAGGATGTCCTTCATCTTCACTACGATGATCTGCATCTCGCTATGGTTGCTCTTGCTACCTAATGTGTTGATCTCACGACCCATCTCCTGAGCGATGAAACCTAACTTCTTACCCACACCCTCACGCTTTTCACACTCCATCGTCTCGCGGAAATAACGCAAATGATTCGTCAAACGAACCTTCTCCTCGGTGATGTCCAACTTCTCTAAGTAGAAAATCATCTCTTGCTCCAGACGATTGCGGTCAATGGCTTGCTGAGTGGTAGCAGACAACTGCTCTAAGTTAGCTTCTAGGCGGGCCTTGATCTTGTCAATGCGCGACTTTTCGTATGGTTCAACCTCCGCTAATAAAGCAGCAATACTGTCCAACTTCTCGCAGAACATCGCATAGAGCGACGCTCCCTCCTGCTGACGGAATGCATTGAACTCCGCTATGGCCTGGTGAATAGTCTGGAGTACCATCTGCCATTCGTCCTCGGTGATGTCTGTAGTGTCCTGCACCTTGGTGACATCAGGCATGCGCATGATGGTGGATAGCAGGTCCGTAGAACGGTCCCAACCTAACTCCTGTTGCAGTTGGGTGAGTTGTTGGTAGTAGTACACAAACGCTTCGCGATTGATGGGCGTGAAGGTGGAATTGCTGTCGCCTAGGTTGGCATCTTGGTAGTAGATGCTTAGGTCGATTTTGCCTCTTTCTAGTTGTTGTGCAATCAGGGTGCGTATCTCGAGTTCTTTGCTGCGTAGTTGGGGTGCGATACGTACGCTTAGGTCCATGGACTTGGAGTTGAGGCTGCGTATTTCTACTACGATTTTCTTGCTATTGTCTTGTGCTATGCATTCTGCTTTGCCATAGCCTGTCATGGAATATATCATGCTGCATCTAAATTATTGGTTGGACTTGTCTTGTAGTTCTATTTCGACCTTAACAGTGCACAAGCCTCTGTCGAAACCTCTGGCGGAAGGTGTACGGTCGTATTCCGCCGTGAGTTGTACGGAGTCTGTGGGTTGCAAAGTGTGTGGGTCGTATGCCACGATTTGGATGTCGACAGTAGGGAAGTCGGCTTTCACCATATGGAATTGCCCTTTGTTGTCGGTATAGAGCGTATCTCCAATCACGTGGTTTTGATTTCCCTTCACCACTACTGGGATACCCTTTGCGGGTTTTTGTTTTTTTGTGACTGTTCCCGAGATGTCGTATGTGGCGTATGGTACGCCGTATAGGGCTACTACTTTCATTTCAGTAGCGGCTTTCTTGGGCGTGGTGCATCCACTGAATAGGGCAATCAGACTGCCGAGGAGGATGTTGATTCTTTTTCTCATAATTAGGATTATTTTCCGATACAGAATTTACTAAAAATATTGTTGAGTACCTCTTGTGAGGATATATGTCCTGTGATTTCTCCCAGTGCGTTGAGGCAGTCTTGCAGGTCCATACTTAGGAATTCTCCACTAATCTGTAGGTCCAAACCTTGCTGTACGCGCAAGATGGCTTCCTGTGCACGAATGAGCGCTTCGTAATGCCTTGTACTGCTAATAGTTATGCTGTTATTGGTGTTGGTGTGCTCTGCTGCGAATGCGGTTAGCGTATTAACGAGTGATGTTACTTCGCCTGATTTAGCCGAGATGAATATCGCATTTTCGTGTTGTGGTGTCGACGTGAGCAGATCGGCTTTGTTGAAGACCTGAATGATGTGTTTGTGTTGTAGGTTGGGGAGGTGATGTAGGATGTCGATGGGCTGGGTAGCGTCTTGCAGGTGTATGATGATTTGTGCTTTTTCGGCAGCGCTTATGCTACGCTGAATACCTAGGTTCTCGATGGTATCATCGGTCTGACGCATACCTGCTGTGTCGATGAATCGGAATAGCATTCCCTGTATGACGAGTGTATCTTCGATAGTGTCTCTGGTGGTACCTTGTATGTCGCTGACGATAGCACGGTCTTCTCCGATAAGGGCATTCAGGAGGGTAGATTTTCCTACATTAGGTGCTCCAATGATAGCTACTGGTATGCCGTGCTTGATGGCATTGCCCGTTTGGAAAGAATCTACGAGTTGGTGTATGGTGGAGTAGATCTCTTGGGCGAGTTCGTAGAGTTGTTCACGATTGGCGAACTCTAGTTCTTCGTGGTCCGCAAAGTCTAGCTCTAATTCGATGAGTGAGGTGAAGGTGAGCAGTCTGTCGCGTAGGATTGCTAGCTGTTTTGTGATTCCTCCTTTGAGTTGTGTGAGCGCTAGGTCTTTTTCTGCTTTGGTTTGTGCAGCGATGAGGTCAGCTACGGCTTCTGCCTCTGTCAGGTCCATTTTTCCGTTGAGGAATGCTCTCTGCGTGAATTCTCCGGCTTGGGCTAGTCTGCATCCTTTTTGCACGAGCCATTGTAGCAAAGTCTGCTGTATGTACAAGCTCCCGTGGCAGGCTATTTCTACGGTGTCTTCACCTGTAAAGGAATGTGGAGCACGAAAGATGCTAACTAGCACCTGATCCAGCACTTCGTCCTTGCCTTGTGAGTCAGGCGTGTGTATCTCGCCGTATTGGATGGTGTAGGGCTTGGCCTGTGTGAGTGCTTGTTTTCCTCGGAAGAGTGTGTCAACGATCTCAATCGCTTGTTTTCCTGAAACTCGAATGACAGCGATGCCTCCACATCCGTATGGTGTGGATATAGCACAGATGGTATGTTCGTGTGTAGATGTCATGCTTGATGTGTGAGTATGATCATTCTCCATTCTTCTAGTTGTATGGTTTGTATGTGTTGTAGTCCACATTCTTCTGCTGCTTGGGTGATGTGTGGGATGTCTTGTTCGTAGAATCCGCTCATCCATATCTCTCCCTTGGGTAGTAGGAACTGTGCGTATAGTGGTAATTGTTGTATGAGGATGTTTCGGTGTATGTTCGCTAGGATAAAGTCGTATTGTCCTTCTGGTGGTGTGCTGGCGAGTATGGTGTGAATGTGCACGTGGTTGTCTTGTGCGTTTTCCTGGGTGTTGCTAACGCTCTTGTCGTCGATGTCAACGGCTGTTACCTGTCCTGCCCCGCATTTCTTGGCCATGATGGCTAGTATGCCTGTGCCGCAACCCATATCTAAGAGATGTGTATGTGGTTGCAATCGTCCTTGTTGATGTGCCTCTAGGATGGCATTGACCATCATCGTGGTGGTTTGATGGTGTCCTGCTCCGAACGCACAGTGTGGTGTGATGCGTACGTCCATGGGTAGTAAGATAGGTTCATGCTCAGCTTCCCATGCTTCGTTCCAGTTTTGGTCTGGACAGTTTTCGTGTCCGATCAGTGTGACTTGTGGATATTGGTCGATGAGTGAGATGATCTGTGTGTGTGCTTCTTCCCATTGTGTGGTAGGGATGTATGCATCTGCTTGGTCAAAGACTTCTACTCCGAGGTCGGCGAGTTCTTGTTGGAAGATCTCTTCCTCCCATTCCTGTTCGAAATTGTACTCAAGATGTATGACTGTGTATTGCATAAAAAGAAGAAATTCATTT
>JAEIGA010013291.1_pt1 | contig 12526 bp, 16 predicted proteins | sample 9270691 | NCBI WGS metagenome assembly JAEIGA01 (sample SAMN17057246, study PRJNA624740) | gut metagenome | biome: biome; isolation source: fecal sample | host: Bos grunniens | place: China: Xizang | collected 2019 | reverse complement strand
TACGGTTTGGTTAACTTCCACAGTCTACCAGAAGAGCCAATCGTAGAGAGAACCTTCATGTCTCGTGCGGGACAGGAAGTTAAGATTTTCAAGATTCACAAGATTTGTGGAACTTGTATTGCTAAGAATAAAACCAAGAGTACAGTAACTCTTCTCACAAATACAGGAGTTGTTAATGTCAAATTTAGAAAAGAATACTTTACTTTATTTGATAAGCAGATTTCTGAAAAAGGTGCAGATGGAGTAAAACACGTAGTTGAAAAATCTTGGTTCAACAGAGGTAATATGATTGTTGTTCAGGGCGTCCGTTCTGGTGACGATTTCGTCGCTAAGAAATATCAGAGTACTGGTGGCCATCAGTTGTATAGAATTGAAAGCATCGACGAATATGGTGATATTGTATTAAAAGATCAGAGATATCAAGGAGGCATTGAAGAAGATGCTTAAAAAGAAATATGTAAAAAGAGCTTATATAGAAGAAGCATATTGTGACAAGTGTGGCGCGCTCATGCGCCACACAGGCATAGTGCTTACTTCATATCCGTGCCAATATCCTTTCGAATGTACAAATCCTGATTGTGATGGCCGGCAGACTTTCTGGGAAGAGGAAGTCCCAGGAGTATTAAGATATGAGTTCGAGGAGGGTGAAAATGTATAAAATCATTGCTTTAATTGGGCAGGCTGGCGCAGGAAAAGATTCTATTATGCAAGCAGTTTTAAAAGAAGCACCAGGTTTACATGAAATTATTAGCTGCACTACTCGACCAAAGCGCGAAGGTGAAAAAGAAGGAGTTAATTATTTTTATCTTACCAAAGAACAATTTGCAGAAAAAGTATTAAATATGGAAATGCTTGAAGCAACTTGTTTTAATGATTGGTTTTATGGAACTTCACTTCAATCCCTTGATGAATCTGTAATTAATATTGGAGTATTTAATCCTGACGGGATTGATGCTCTCTTGGAGTCGCCGCTCGTAGAAGTGACAGTTTATTATGTTCATGCCACAGATAAAAATCGTTTAATTCGTCAGCTTAACAGAGAAGAGAATCCTAACGTCAATGAAGTTTTACGTCGTTTCAAAACTGATAAAGAAGATTTTTCTGATTTAGATTTCGAATTCCAAGTCCTTCCTAATGATACTCAAGAAGAATTTAAGGCCGCTGTCAAGACGATTGTGTGCCAGCTCTAAACCATCGGCGGTTTGAGGGCAAAATAAGTAAATTTGATTATAAGAATTTCTATATATTACATAGGGTTTTTATCCTCATTTTTACTTATTTTATTTTTAAAAGGAAGGAGAATAATAAATGTATATTATTAAAAGAGACGGAACTCAAGTTCCATTTGATAAACAAAAAATTATTACTGCTATTAATAGTGCGTTTTTAGAAGTTGATGGTATCTTATACGAAACTGATACTGCAGAAGACATTGCGGATGAAATTGAAATCTTGGTTTCAAAGTCTTCTTCTGCAATTAATGTTGAAGCTATCCAAAATTGCGTAGAGGATTTTCTCATGCGCTCTGAACGCCGCGATGTAGCACGTTCTTATATTCGATATAGATATAAAAAGGAAGTTGCAAGAAATTATTCTACTGATTTTTTAAAAGCAATTTCTGAAAAATTAAATGCTTCAAATGTACAAAATCAAAATGCAAATGTAGATGAGCATTCTTTTGGTGGAAGAACTGGAGAAGCTACCGATTATTTAACAAAGAAATATGCTCTTGATTTTTGTGTGTCTCCAATGGCACGAGCAAATCATGAAAATAATGAAATTTATATTCATGACCTTGGCGCATATGCAGTAGGTATGCATAACTGTCTTTCTGTTCCATTTGATGATTTATTGAAAAATGGTTTTAATACACGCCAAACAGATGTTAGACCTGCAAACTCTGTAAATACTGCATTCCAGCTTGTTGCGGTTATTTTTCAGCTTCAATCTTTGCAGCAATTTGGAGGAGTATCAGCAACACATTTAGACTGGACAATGATCCCATATGTAAGAAAAAGTTTTTATAAACATTATAAAAACGCAGTTATATATATAGCAGATTGCGATGATATGGAAAAGGGGTATATTTTAGAAGAAATTAATGATACATTATCTATTGTTGATGAAAAATATAAAAGATATATTAAATTATATAACTATGCTATGAGTATGACTGAAAAAGAAACTCAGCAGGCGGTTGAAGGAATGTATCATAATCTTAATACATTGCAGTCTCGATCTGGAAACCAGCTTCCTTTTACATCTATCAATTACGGAACTTGTACTTTACCAGAAGGAAGATTGATTATTAAGGCTTTGCTTGAAGGTTCTCTTAAGGGCGTAGGTAAATTTCATAAAACAAGCATTTTCCCTTGTGGAATTTTTCAGTGTATGAAAGGAGTTAACCGTCATGAAGGGGATCCTAACTATGATTTATTCCAGCTTGCGCTCAAATCTACAGCAACTAGGTTGTATCCAAACTATGCAAATGTTGACTGGAGTGGAAACGTAGGCTATGATGTCAACGATCCATGCACCTACTTTTCGACAATGGGTTGCCGTACAGCCAATGGATGGGATATTAATGGATTTGGACAAAGAAAAGATGGTAGAGGTAATATATGTCCCGTCACAATTATTTTACCAACTTTAGCTATGAAGGCAGTTGATGCTTGGAAAAGCGTTGCTGATATGTGTACTGACGAGAAAGAAAATGAAGAAATTCTTTTACATAACTTCTTTGAACTTTTAGATCAAAAGATTCATGAAGCAAAAGATATGCTCATTGAACGTTTTGAATATATCTGTAATCAGAAGGCAAGTTCAGCTAAATTTATGTATGAAAATGGCACTATGTTAGGATATGATGGAAAAGATATTCGATCTGCGCTTAAGCATGGTACATTAGCTCTTGGTCAGCTTGGTTTAGCAGAAACATTACAAATCTTAATAGGTTGTGACCATACTGAAGAAAAAGGTATGGAACTTGCTAAAAAAATTGAACAGCTATTTAAAGATCGCTGCGCCGAGTTCAAAGAACAATATAAGTTAAATTTTGGAGTTTATTTTACTCCTGCTGAAAATCTTTGTTATACATCAATGAAAAAATTCCAAGCTAAATACGGAATTATTCCTAATGTTTCTAATCGTGATTTCTTTACTAATAGTATGCATGTTCCAGTATGGAAAGAAATGTCACCATTTGAAAAAATTGATATTGAAGCCCAATTGACAGGATACTCTTCTGCGGGATGCATTACTTATGTAGAGCTTGATTCTGGCATTAAAAACAATCTTGAAGCATTAGAAATTATTGTCAATTATGCCATGGATAAAGATATTCCTTATTTTGCAGTAAATGTTCCAAATGATACTTGTTTGGAGTGTGGCTTTACTGATGAAATTAATGATGAATGTCCTATGTGTGGCGGCGGTGATATTCAGCGTTTACGTCGAGTAACTGGCTACTTAACTGGCGATTATAAATCTGCTTTCAATTTAGGAAAACAGCAAGAAACTCAAATGAGAGTGAAACATCGCTAAGGCGTTTAAAAATTTGCTCTGTAGAATTTACTACAGAGCAATATAGCGCTACAAATTTACAAAGGAGTTAGACGAAAATGCAATATAGTGGAATTTTATATAATGACATGGCGGCAGCTCCTGGAGTTAGTGTTACATTCTTTTCACAAGGTTGTCCGCATCACTGCAAAGGATGCCATAACCCGGAGACCTGGGATTTTAAAGGAGGAAAAGAGTTCACTCCAGACACTCTTAATAAGATTGTCGAAGGTTTAACTGCTCAAGGAATTCAACGCAATTTCTGTCTTATGGGCGGAGAACCATTATGTCCCGAAAATATTTTCCTCTCATATCTTATCGTCTCCACTGTAAAGGAAAAAGTTCCAGGAGCTAAGATTTACGTGTGGACTGGCTATGAATATGAAAACCTAGTCGCGCATAATAATAAACATACCATGATGTTACTTAATGTAGCAGACGTATTGATTGATGGACCTTATATTGAAAGTTTACGAGATGTAACTTTACCAATGAGAGGAAGCTCAAATCAACGTATTATAGATTTGACAAAATATAGAAAAAATGATATAATATAAATAATGAAGAGAAAAAGGAGAATTTTATAATGAATTGTATCAGAGTTGCTAATATGAATTCGTTGCAAGCTCTCCAACAGCATGAAAAGGGCGAGGTTGCCTGGGTTGAAGATATTGAAAAATTTTACATTTGGAATGATGGATGGGAATTTCTTGATACTTCTAATGCCGGAGTAAATCTTTCTCTTTATGAAGTAAACAGGCAGGTAATTGTACAAATGCCTACTTTAAAGGATGCTGAGTTGGAAGCTGCACGATCAACTTTATTGCACTATGTTAATAATCCCGAAAACAAAGATGATTATTATATGCTACTATGCTATGATCTAAGATACTTTACAATGTTTGTGAGAGACCAGAAGTATGAAGAAAATATCGTAGATGCAATTATGGATTGTTTATCTTATGTTGGCGAGGTAAAATCTATTGAAGAATCCACTGATGGTCAAGCTATTGAAATCTGGGTAACCAGAGATGACGAAGCATTTGTGATGTACTTCTTCGATTATGGAAGGGGCGTTGTTTTATGCCAGTAATTTATTGTAGATTAAATCTATTTGATGCAAAGCAGACTGTCCAGTTGGTTGACGATGTTGCGTCCTCTGAACTTGCGAGCGTTGAGATGAGTGAACTCGGTCATACAATCGCAACCCTTTGTAATGATAATGAAATCTTCTCTGTGAAGATTGCAGGAAATGTATCATATGCCGAAAGCATTGCAGATGATGTAAGAGTGTGTAACGCATTTATGTATAAAAATAATACTATTGAAGTCGAGGTAATTGAATAATGAAATATTTAGTTAATACAACAGAAGTTTTTAGAGTAGGAAGTATTGAAGAAGTTGAAGCTCTCCAGGAGGAGGTAAAAACTGATGGTCGTTATGAATTGGCATCTTTTAGCTATAAGTATAAATGCACTAAGCAGAAAGGTGACATTATTGACGAATGGTATCAGGTTACTATTAAAAAAGTCTTCAATGAAGAGAAAGATCCATGCACAGTTGTTGAGATTGGATACGAGGTGCAGTAATGGCAAAGTTTGAAAAAGTAAGTAGATTTATGGATGTAGATATTGAAATGCCGGTTAGAAAAACTGCTTATGCGGCAGGGTATGATATGGTTGCGGCAGAGGATGTTGTTATTCCTCCATATGATGCACTTTTTGCAACAATGCTTGCAGAAACTTGTACATTAGATAACGAGCCTATGACTATTGATGAAGTGGCAGCTCTGACTAAAAAATTAAAAACAAAACCAACATTAGTGTCTACTGGTATGAAGTGTAAACTTGAGCCAGGCACTTACTTAGAACTGAGTGTACGAAGTTCTTCTCCTCTTAAATATTGGATTATGATGGCTAATAGTGTTGGCATTATTGATAAAGATTATTATAATAATTCTGATAATGAAGGAGAGATTTTCTTTCAGTTATATAATATGACTCCTTTTCCTATTAAAATTCAAAAAGGAGAGGCAATTGGACAGGGCATTATTAAAAACTTTGGTATTACCGAAGATGACAAAGCAGAAGGAGTTCGTAAGGGTGGATTTGGATCAACTACTATGGGCCATAGCGATGAATCCGCACTTGCACCAGCTACCTAATGTCCAATTTATTAGCTCTAGATCAAGCTAGTGTAACTTCAGGATATGCCGTTTTCAAAAACGGCAATCTTGTTGATTATGGAAAATTCACATTTAATGATGACGTAATTGCGGAACGTCTCGTGAAAATCCGCACAAAAGTTATTGAACTAATTGAAGAACATGATATTGATGAAGTCGCGTTTGAAGATATCCAGATGCAAGGGAATGTTACAAATAATGTTCAAACTTTTAAAGTCCTGTCTGAAGTATTTGGTGTTGTTTCTGAAGTTCTCCAAGAGAAAAAAATGAAATATACTGTAGTGATGTCCGGAACTTGGAAATCAACACTTGGAATAAAAGGTCGCACTAGACCAGAACAAAAAAGAAATGCACAAGAATACGTTTTACAAACATATAATGTTAAAGCAATTCAAGATGTATGTGATGCTATTTGCATCGGCGCACACGTGTTAAAAAGACCTGGTATTGGCACAACTGTAAGTGACGGATTTGATTGGGCCGATTAAGTAAATAACCTTCATTTGACTTTCATAATTTTATAGAGGTTAGGAATTTGAATGGAGGTTATTAAAATGGAAATTTTAACTAGCTATGGCGTTGAAATTTTCTTTGGATTAGTATCTGCTGGACTTCTAGCTTATTGTAAATCTTTGTGGTCACAAAAGCAAGAATTGCAGAAACGTAAAGAAGAAGATATGACACGATTACATAGACAAATGATTTTAGATGAAATCGAACCTTTGGTGGAAGAAATCCATCGTGTAAAAGAAGCTCTTGATAAGAAGGTAAATGATCTTCGAAGTGAAGCTGATCACACTCATGCGGCCATGTATAAAGACCTTGAACTTGTTACTAAAAAGAATGATAAAAATTTAGATTTAATTATAAATTCTTACAAGTTCAGATTTATTCAATTATGTAAAACACATTTGCGCGATCAGTATATTACTCAAGATGAATTTGATCAAATTACTGAAATGTTTAAGCTTTATAGCGGATTGGGAGGTAATGGCCAAGCTGAAGAATATTACGACAGAGTTCTTGAATTGCCATTACGAGAAAAATAAAAAAAATGGGAGCCTAAATAGGCTCCCTAAAATTTTTATTTAAAATAAGAAGGACAATAATCATATGACGCTGCATCTACCATTAAATTTTGTACTTTATGAATTTCCTCTTGGACTTCTTCAATAAAATCACACATTTTACGATATAGGTAGAAATGCATATTATCTTTAAAAACTTGCGCCATTTGCTTATAAATTTCGCAAGTTTCTTTTTCCCAGCTTAAATATTCTTCCAAACTATTTTTAATTAAAATTTTTAAACTGGTTTCATCTACATCGGAAGAAGATCTATTCTTCCATTCAATTGGAATTACTTTTGGATCATTAGCGATATAATAGGGTAATGATTCAAATGTTTTAATATAATCACATTTTAATTCTCTTAAAGCAGACAATTCTTCTTTTGTTTGTTTGTGATGAAGTTTTTTAAGTACGTCTAAATGTAAAAATGCATAATAATCAGTCATTTCATCGTGATACATTAACCCCTCAGTTTGTCTTTGTATCACTTGAAGTAAGGCGTCTTTGCATAACATAAATATACCTCCCATCGGGAATATCCTAAGAACTCTTAGGATATTCCCTTATTTTTATTTAGCCAGTAGTAGTAGTTACAGGAGGATAAATCGCTGTATAAGGACTATTAGTAATATAAGCAGGTGCTGGGAATGGGCGAAGAGTATTAATAAGGGTTGTAGTTTGAGACATATTGCCCAGCTGCAACTGTGCAGATTGAAGTTCATTGCGTAAGCTCTCAATCTTATCAGTTGTTAAGAAGTCAAGAATTCTCTGGAAACCAGCATTCTGAGACTCCAAAATATCGCGAGTATTCAGTTGTGCATTGTGAACTACATCGCCAGTATTACGAGCATTCTCATATCTTACTGCGTCGATGTTTCTATTGGTTTCGCAGCAACACTGTGCTTGAGCAGCTGCATTAGCAGCCATCTGAGACATAATGTTATTTACACCTATTAAATTATCATATTTCATTGCTCCCCAGTTATTAGCTGCGTCGCGCTCAAAAGCACTAAGCTCTCTCATAATGTTGGATTGATTTGCAAAAGAATCTTGTTGTCCAAGAGCATTATACATTTCTGCGCGTGTTAATTCACCTTCACGAGTGGAGTTATTTCCACCACCAAAGAGGCCTCCGCCTCCCCATGCCAAGAGGAAGAATAAGAAGAATACCCAAGTCCAAGTACCTCCAAAACCTCCCATTTCTCCGTCGTTTCCTTTTGTTAAAGCCATTGCATCGGCAATGCTAAGGCCAGATCCATTTTCAACTAAACTCATAGTTAAGCTCCTTTCATCATAGATTTAAATGTAGAAAATGCACTATCAAAATCAATGCCTTTTTCTCTGCAAATATTTCTTGCAATTTGAATTATTTCAGCTTCACTCTTTCCTTGAGACATTCTCTGCGCCTGGAGGTAAAGAGGATTAGAATCGATATTCTGTGACAGCATCATCATTAGTGGATTCATCTTGTTTTGCTCCTTTCATTTTTTCAATTTCTCCCAAGAGTAGAGAGATTGTCTGTTGGAACTCTTCTTTGCTGACATAAGAGGCTGCCAGTTGATCCGGTCGGGGCGCAACTGGTATCTCTTGCATGACATACATATTAATTAGTGCAGTTCCATCAAGATTAATTTGTTTTGTGTAGATTGTTTTGTTTGCAGCATCAGGAAAATAAAACACCGATCCATCAAAATCAATCGCACTTGCTCTGACTTCTTCTAAAGAAGAAACTGGTCGAATACGATTGTTGTACGACGCTGGACTCGGATAGGCTGGCCTAACCATCTGAGGCTGCGGCTGCGGGTACAAATAATTCATAAATAAACCTCCAGAGATTTTCTAGAAAGAAAAAAGTTTTTTACCCCTTCCTTTCATATATATATGAAAGTTAAATAGGGGGAATGAATGTCTCTCACTCACAACTTTTATGGGAAGTTTTCCACATACTCAATTTTATTTATGGAATTCACTTACGCAAAATTAAATCTAAAATCCGCAATGATTGGACATTTTATAAAAATTATGGTATAATATACCTAATATGAAAAATAAGGAGGATAATAAATATTGGTATCTATTGTAATTTGCGACGCTAATGAAGAAAGAGCCAATGAGCTTTCAACTTTAATTAACGAATATTTAAAAAATTATGGAGAAGGCAATGAAGATGTTCCAGCATCCATTAGAATTGTGACTAAGACAAGAAGTAAAATTATGTTGGTTCCTACTGCGGCAGGAGAAGAATTAATTTACATTCGAAACCTCAATTTTATCAACATTGAAGAAAGAAGTATGTGTTATCATTTAACAGAGGGAATGTTAAAAGCCTCTCATGTTTTACGTAATTCTTTTGAAAAATCAATTCAACAATATTTACATAATGATAATTTAATGTTTATTAAACCAAGTTTATTAATTAACTTAGCAAATATTAAATCAATGAATAGAGAATATATTACTTTTAGAAGTGGTGAAATTTTATACTATCCAAAAAAATATTACGAAGCAATTCGTATGAGATGGATTGGTTAAAATAAAAAAAGGGGAGACTTATATTTCTATAAGTCTCCCCTTTTTTTATTCATTTAATAGTCTAAAAGATAAGTAATAGTCAATATTCCCATTATCAGCATTAAAACTTACATCGAAAGATGAAGCTTCATGATAGAATATAGAAGAAAACATTACAATTTCATTCTCATTAAGAATTTCAATTTTAGAGATAGAATTTTCTACTAAAAAATCACTACAAACAGTTGCTAAAGTCCCTCCCTCTTCAGGAGATTTAGCTACTAAATTTAAAGAAAAAGTTCTTCCAATTTTATTAACAGTTTCATTAAAAGAGTAAATTGAAAAAACCTGATTATTATTTTGATTAAAACGTACAAAAAATTTCATAAGTATTTTCCCCTTTCTAATTAGCGGACTTTAATCCAAATACGTCCATTTACTTTTACATTACCTGAACCCCAGGTATCATATTCAGGAATCTCAGATACAGTACCAACAATTCTATCTGGCCATTCTTGAATTTCTTTACGAGTCATTTTTACAACTTTTCCATTTGGACCTGCACATACAGTATCTCCAGCTTGATAATCATATCTATTTCCTTCACAATACGCAAGTACACGACCAGAAACTGCTAAAGGAGTCTGACAATCTTCAGTTTCTCCAATTGCGAAACCAAAAGTATCAGATACAATACCATCGCAAGTTTGATATTTATAAGAAGTTTTGCTAATTTTACCATTATTACTAGAAGCTACACAATATCCTGGTTCAATATCTTCTGATTGAGAACGATATTCTGCATAATCATTCCATACTGCGCCATAAGTTCTTCCACTATAAATATATCCCTCTTTAGAGAAATAAATGCTGGTAATAGTAGAATTAGTATTTGCATTATAATTTGTATCAGTAGCATAACTAAAATAAAAATTTTCATATGGATGGCATGGTCCAACATCCCAAGATCCTAATTGAGTTTTAGAAGAAATTGCAGGACTAAATGATGAGCCACTTGTAGAAGTGGTCATACGCAAACCAGCATTATCTCGACCTAAAATCCAACTACTACCAGTATCTGCATTTTTTAATTGAGTATTAGCATTCATTGAGACAGTTCCAGTTAATGTACCGCCAGATAGTTTTAAATATAAACTATCATGATTATGCGCAGAAGCGGTAAAAGAAGAAGGTTTTCCTGTAATTGAGTCCCAAGTAATTGCTTTTGATGTAGTTGCAATACTTAAATTACCAGATCCATCAAAAGTTCCAGAACCAGTAACAGCTCCTGTTAAAGAGATTGTTCTTGCTGTGGCTAACTTATCTGCTTTATATGAATAATATGCAATATTAGTATTCTCAATAGTCTGAGTAATTGTTCCAAGGGTTGTAGTAATGCTTGGAGTCCATCCTGTATTCCATTTGTTATGCTCATAATTAGCATATCCTACAATAATATCAGAAACAGCTACTTGTACATATTTCCATACAGTAGAAGACTCTCCAATATAAATCGCACATTTACTACCATCATGACCAAAGCGAACCTTTAAATTTGATAAATCTGCAGAATAATCCCATTTACCAATACATTGTGCAAATGAATTTACCCATGAAGAAGAAGAAGAATAATTATATCCACCAATCAAGTATTCAACGGAAGTTCCTGTTTGGTAATTATAAATTGAAACTCTAAATCTCATCATAGTATTACTCCAAGATTGCGGCAAAGTAATTTTTAAATATCCTGTTTGAGAGCTTGCAGTTGAAACTGTTACTCCATCTTTTGGGTAGGCAATATAACTTTGCTTACCAACTGCAGGAGATTGTAAAGAATGACTTAAAGTCATTTTACCATCATTATTAATAGAAGCAACAGCAGTATCTCCTCTCAGGAATATCCATCCACGATTGGCAGTAGAATCCATTGTAAAATAAGTAGCCCAATCACCTTGGACTTCACCATGCTTACCAAAAGAATTCGTTCCACCAAAAAATAAACCATAAGTTGGTTTACCAATGACCGCTCCACCATAAAGTGAAATACCATTACCTGTTGTACTTGTATTATTAGCTATACCAATACTACCTTTAGTTCCTGTACCAACAGTAAAATCATACTCATTTTGACCAATGCGAACTGCATTATTCCAAGTTGTTGGAGCTGGGCTAGTAGTTGATGTACCAGATTGAATTACATAATAATTAGTATTGCCAGATCCAGTGCCAAGTACGCCCGCACGCCAAGAGGCGCCAATATAATCTGTAGCGGTGCTATCATATAAATAATGTACAAATTTATCAGTATTTTCCGTTATAATATTCAAATCATTTGAAAGATATAATTTTCCATCATATGAAGATAAAGCCATCCTTGGAGTTGGAGTTCCTGTATTTGATTCCGCGGCAGACTCCCACAACCAACCGTATCCATTAGAATTTTCAATATAACTTCTAAGCGCCCATGTTTTAACCGCACCAAGACTAGAAGGAGTTCCTCCACTTGGACATTCTCCAGATCCATTACTAGACATATAGTCATGCCAAGTTTTATAAGCTGAAGAATACCAGCTAATACGACCATAAGCCTTATTACCTGTACGATTTAAACATAATTTATTTAATTGCGCGTAGCCTTGACCATTGATAGATGCTACTGCACTATCATTTTCATTGCGAAAAATCCAGCCTCTCTGATCTCCTCCAGTCATACTAAAGTAAGTATTCCAAGAGTCTGTAGCATAACCATGAGTACCAAGGCTACTTCTCATCGCTATTCCGTAACTTGTTGGCGCAGATGTTCCATATAATGAAATACCACCTTTACCACCATCTTGACTTTTATTTATATAAATAGTTTCATTAATATAAGCAGTTGTAGTATATAAAGATTTCCATTTATAAGTATCGGATCCAAGAGTATAAGTATTATTAGTAGCTGGAAGCAAATTTCCTTTTATCGTTAAACCACCATTTAAAGTTGTAGCTCCTCCTACAATAAAATCTCCTTCAACTTCTAACCATGCTGGGACTCCATCACCAGCTCCTAAAACTTTTAATCCCGCAGGCGCACGATAAGTGTCATGACTAGTAAACATAATCATTGCACTTTGACTGTCATCATTGTTCGCAAATTTTAGATAAGGATTAGTTGAGGTGTTGGTCATCGTATCTACAGTTCCATGTTTAATAATAATAT
>JAEIGA010013290.1_pt1 | contig 12526 bp, 11 predicted proteins | sample 9270691 | NCBI WGS metagenome assembly JAEIGA01 (sample SAMN17057246, study PRJNA624740) | gut metagenome | biome: biome; isolation source: fecal sample | host: Bos grunniens | place: China: Xizang | collected 2019 | reverse complement strand
GTATTCATATGCTTCCAGGCTACACACATAACATCATCAATCTTTCTGACACACATGATTTGGTTACAGTCATGTACTGCAACGAGATTTTTGATCCAACTAAACCAGATACATTCTTTTTACCAGTATAAAAATAACGAATATGGAATTAAGAACAGATTATAGCAATGTTTCTTTTGCAAACAACGGCAAACTCAAACTATTGATTATTGTAGGTACACGCCCTGAGATCATTCGATTGGCAGCAGTAATCAACAAATGTCGCAAGTATTTTGACACCATTCTAGCGCATACAGGTCAAAACTATGATTATACGCTCAATGGCATCTTCTTCCGTGATCTCAAATTAGCTGATCCTGAGGTTTATATGGATGCCGTAGGAGATGATCTGGGCTCCACTATGGGCAATATAATCGCAGCGTCTTACAAGTTGATGGCAGCCATCAAACCTGATGCTGTATTGGTTTTGGGTGATACTAATTCATGCTTGAGCGTTATCGGAGCTAAACGTTTGCATATTCCTATTTTCCATATGGAAGCAGGTAATCGTTGCAAAGATGAATGTCTTCCTGAGGAGACAAATCGCCGCATTGTGGATATCATCTCTGATGTCAATCTCGCATACTCAGAACATGCCCGTCGCTATCTAGCCGATTGTGGTTTGCCTAAGGAGCGTACCTATGTCACTGGTTCACCCATGGCGGAGGTGCTTCATGAGAATTTAGCAGAGATAGAGGCTAGTGACATCCATCAACGTTTGGGTTTAGAGAAAGGTAAATATATCCTACTATCTGCACACCGTGAAGAAAATATTGATACAGAGAAGAACTTCAACTCTCTCTTCAATGCAATTAATAAGATGGCAGAGAAGTATAATATGCCTATCCTATATAGTTGTCACCCTCGTTCACGCAAGCGTTTAGAGGCTAGCGGATTTGAGTTAGACAAACGAGTTATCCAACACGCGCCATTGGGATTCCACGATTACAACTGCCTGCAAATGAATGCCTTTGCCGTTGTATCAGACTCTGGAACACTGCCAGAAGAAAGTAGTTTCTTCACTAGCGTAGGACATCCATTCCCAGCTATTTGCATTCGCACTAGCACAGAGCGTCCAGAGTCTTTGGATAAAGCTGGATTTATCATTGCGGGTATTGATGAGCATAGTCTATTGCAGGCTGTTGATACCGCAGTAGAACTTGTACAAAATGGAGAATACGGAACTCCAGTACCAAATTATACAGACGAAAACGTAAGTACCAAAGTCGTAAAAATCATCCAATCATACACAGGTATTGTAAATAAGATGGTTTGGAGAAAGTAGAAAGAAGCATATCAATATGATCAATCAAATTGTGAACAAATTCAATCTATCGCCAACCAAACAAAAAGTTGTACGAAATATTGCGTGGGCTATAACAGGTAAATTTTTCACTATGCTGAGTAGTTTGCTTGTCGGTATTTTTGTTGCTCGCTATTTAGGACCTGAACAATATGGACTAATGAGTTATGTCATTAGTTATGTTGCGTTATTTCAGGTTCTTGCTAACTTTGGTCTTGATCAAATTGAAATTCGCGAAGAATCAAAAGTTCCTGCAGAAAGAGATAAGATTATAGGTACTTCGTTTGTTCTCAAAATTACACTCGCGATTTTGACAATTCTCTTGGTATCCATTACATCATGGATTTTTGAAGCAGACTCGTTCACAAAATGGATGATCTTGTTGTATTCATCTTCTATGATAATGAATTGTTTTTGCGTAATTCGTAATTATTTCACCGCATTAGTATGGAATGAATATATAGTAAAGACAGAAATCACTCGTACATTTGTCGGAGCAGGATTTAAGATAGCATTGTTATTCCTTAACGCCTCTCTAGTCTGGTTCATTGCAGCATTACTATTGGATACAATACTTATTGCTACTGGTTATTTAGTGGCCTACTCAAAAAAAATAGACTCCGTCAACAAGTGGTGTTTTGATAAGACTCTCGCTAAATACCTAATAACTCAGGCATTCCCATTATTACTCAGTGGAGCAGCAATAATTGTATATCAAAAAATAGATCAAATAATGATTGGTAATATGATAGACAAAGAGGCTGTTGGATTTTATGCTGTTGCTGGAAAGTTTGTTGAAATATGTCTATATATACCAACAATTTTAAGCCAAACGATTACTCCTATTCTTGTAAAAGCACATCAAGTAAATACAGATGAATACTGTAAAAAGTCTCAAACATTTATGAATGTCACAATATGGTGTACAATATTGATGTGTATTTGTTTATCATTGATTTCTTCTCCATTAATAAGATTTACATTTGGAGCGCAATACATACCATCTATCGTGCTTCTACAAATTATGGTATTTAAAGTAATTGGTTACACTCACGCTCAAATAACCGGAACAATGATTATAGTAGAGAATAAGCAAACACTTGTAGTATTAAGAAATCTTATTGGATGCGTTGTGGTTATCGGGCTAAACGTTATTCTTATCCCCCTCTATGGAGCAAAAGGTGCTGCAATATCAAGTGTAATCGCTGCTTTCAGTACCGGCATATTATCTCATTGGCTTATACCTTCATATCGTCCATTGTTTTACATGCAAACACGTAGTTTTTTAGTTGGATGGAAAGATCTTTTACATTTAAGAACACTTCTCAAACAACACTAAATTCTCTATAAGAAACAAGTAAAAAAATCAAAAATTACATATATGTTAAAAAAAATTATATTTGAGAAAATCTACATTTTATTCACTATCATTTCTATAAGCGGTTATAGCATTATAAATATGCTAGCAAATGAAAAAGATAGTATTTATAGCACAGAGGACCCTCTACTTTTAAAATTACTAGTGGGTATTCTTTTTATGATGTCATTAACATATATCCTGTACAACCAGAATCTCATTTCCTCCAACAAAATAACACGTTTATTACTGTTCCTCAGCACTTATATGGCTATATGGAGAATAATCGGTTTACCAATAACGGCAGGTCTATTTGCCTATTTGTACCAACCTATGCGAGATATGCTTATTATTAACATGTTCTTATTTACTTGCATAATTTCAACTAAATCTGAAGAATTAACCAAGTTTTTTAGCACCAGTATGATGTTAGCATTATTTATAACTTCATTCTTTTATTATAAAAACTGGACTTTTGCAAACGAAGTGGATGAGGCGCACTTGGGAACTTCTTACTATGTGTTGTTTCTGCTACCAATGGTTCTATTCTCAGCTCATAGATGGATTAAATTATTAGCCATCGTTATTACGGCAGTTGTTGTTTTTTCGTCTTTTAAGCGTGGAGGTTCAATAGCATTAGTCGGAGCAACAATAGTCTATCTTTTTGTAAAGGAGATACTTCTAGAACACAAATTCACTAAACTGATTTGGTTCATAACTATTATCTTTCTGCTTATGCTTCTTCTAATCTATATTGATAATGCCATGGGAAATATTATTAGCGAACGCATAATGAATATTACAGAAGATGGAGGTAGTGGTAGAGATGAAGTATGGGCCACAACGTGGAAGATGATTAAACGCTCCGATTTTGGACATTTGATTCTGGGACATGGGTACGATGCCGTCTCGAAGAATTCTTTGTTGGAATTATCTGCACACAATGATTTTCTAGAAGTGTTATATAACTATGGTATCATAAGTTTGATTCCATATTTATTAATACATATCCATCTTATTAAACAAATATGTAAATCCATCAAAGAACAAGACAAGCGTGCACCCATCATGTCCTTCACTTATGTTATATTCATTGTGTTGTCTATGATATCACATGTTATAGTTTATCCTTGGGCTGTACTTATAGCTATGACTTGGGGATTATTTAACAATCCAAAATTCAATAGTATTCAACATGTAAAATAAATATTTATGAAAACGGTTATGCTAATATTCGGGACTCGCCCAGAAGCCATCAAAATGTGTCCATTGGTAAAAGAGTTCCAGAAACATCCTGACCAAGTTCGCACGATTGTTTGTGTAACAGGTCAACATCGTGAAATGTTAGATCAAGTGCTACAAATTTTTGATGTTACTCCCCACTACGATCTTAACATCATGAAGCAGGGGCAAGACTTATATGATGTTACATCACGTGTATTATTAGGCCTACGGGATGTCTTTCAACAAGAACGTCCTGATATTGTTTTTGTACATGGTGACACTACGACATCTACTGCAGCGGCATTGGCTGCGTTCTATCAACAAATACCAGTTGCCCACGTAGAGGCTGGATTGCGCACACATAATATCTATAGCCCTTGGCCAGAAGAGATGAATCGTCAAATTACTACTCGTATAGCCTCATATCATTTTGCTCCAACACCACTCAGCCGCCAAAATCTGCAGCAAGAAAATGTAAATAATGACACTATTTCAGTAACTGGTAATACGGTTATTGATGCGTTATATATGGTCGTTAACAAAATAAAAAACAATAAAGAGTTAGGCCATCAATTAAAGAACAATATCCTTAATGCAGGATATGATGTAAATCGTTTGAACGGTGGGAAGAAAATGGTCCTGATCACAGGACACCGCCGAGAGAATTTTGGAGATGGATTTATTAATATGTGTACAGCAATAAAAGATCTCACACAGAAATACCCTAATATAGACTTTATATATCCTATGCACCTTAATCCCAATGTACGTAAGCCTATTCACGAAGTATTTGGGAAAGATTTGTCAAATTTAGGAAATATGTTCTTCATAGAGCCTCTAGAGTATCTCAACTTCGTATATCTCATGGAAAAATGTACTATTGTCCTCACCGATTCTGGGGGGATTCAAGAGGAAGCTCCTGGTCTTGGAAAGCCAGTACTTGTTATGCGTGATACCACCGAACGTCCAGAAGCAATAAACGCAGGTACAGTAAAATTGGTAGGAACCAATTATCAAAAGATTGTCGATCATGTTAGTCTACTCATAGACAATCATGATTATTATAACGTAATGTCTAAAGCTGTAAACCCATATGGAGATGGTTTAGCTTGTGAACGAATTGTCAAAACGATTTTACAATTATGAATATAGGAATACTGACATATCACTTTGTTTCTAATTTTGGAGCGAATTTACAAACGCTTTCCACTTTTATGTACCTAAAGAAACATCATTATAATCCGATAATTATTGATTGGGTCCCTTATGATTTAGAAAAATACTATAATACGAAGGTTAATCCGGATCAAAATTCTGCGTTTAAAACATTTCAACAACAATACTACACATCTAAAACGACTATTTGTAGAAATAGTGAAGACATTGCAAAAGTAATAGAAGAATATAATATCGAACATGTTATCATTGGTAGTGATGCTGTTTTGACATTTATCCCATTTTGGCAACGTTTTTATCTAACACGACGAGGGATTCGATATTATGCTCCACTCATGGATTCAAAATTCCCCAACCCATTTTGGGGAGATTTTAAGCCATTACTTACAAAAGATATTACTATATCATTAATGTCTGCTTCTGCACAAAACACGAATTATCAATTACTTCTATCTCCTTTTATAAAAAAGCAGATTACTATCGCATTAAAACGCTTTTCGTATATATCTGTTAGAGATATTTGGACTCAAGACATGATTAATAATTTTACCCAAGGAACAATCCGCCCAATTATTACTCCTGATCCAGTATTCTCATTCAATCAAAATGTGGGAGAATTACACAATCGACAATACATATTAGAAAAATACTCTCTACCTGAAAAATATGTATTGTTCTCTACCACACAGAAATGTTTTAACAATCAATGGATTAAAGAATTATCGCATCTATTTGCAAATCAAGGAGTAAAATTAGTTGGCTTACATATCGCAAACACCTCATATAAACCGATAGCCATAGAGTATTTACCTCAATCAATCTCCCCAGATGATTGGTATTGTTTAATAAAATATGCCTCAGGATATATTGGAGAACTGATGCATCCTGTTCTTGTTGCGCTACATAATGCAATACCATTATACGCTATTGATACTTATGGTTTTGTAAAACATAAACAATTCAATTATAATTCAAGCAAAACATACCAAATATTAAATAGTTTTAATTTAACCGACAATTGGTTTTCCGTTAAAAAAAAGACAGATATTCCAACACCACAAGAAGTGTTTTCTAGAGTTATAAATTTTGATAAGCAAGCTTGTTTAAAAAATGCAGAAAACAAACAACACGAATATCATCACATGATGGAAGACATACTTAGCAGACATAAAAAATAAGAGACATGAAACATATTCTATTTATAGCTCCACATTCGTTTCCTATAAAAAGTTCTGAATCCATTTGTAATTCAAAAGTTGCATATGCATTGGCATCTGCAGGCTATGTGGTGGATGTATATTGTAGTGCACAAAAATCAACTTATATAGAAGAATCTGAAATTACAAAGAAACTATCTAATCATCCTAATATAAATATATTTTCAATAGAATATAGCATCTTAAATCGTAAAGAAGGTATTAAAAAATTCATAAAAAACATTTTACATTATGGCTTAATTCTGTTAAAATCAGGATATTATTACAATGGCATTGATTTTCCGCATCAATGTATCCAACATGTAATAAAACGAAAAAAAGAGAATCCAGAACTACATTACGATACTATTATTACACGTGGTTTCAATACAGATTATGCAGGAGTTTATTTAAAAAAATTTTTTAATGCAAAATGGATAGCGAATTGGAATGATCCATATCCTGTAACTCGTTTTCCACACCCGTATGGAAATGGTTATAATTCAAAATTACCGATAGCTTTTCGAAAATTGCATCGAGACATACAAAAATATGCTGACATTCACACCTTCCCTAGCGAAAGACTTCGTAATTATATGTTGTTATGTTTTACAGGCGTAACTATGGAACAGACTAGAGTCATCCCACATATGGCTCATACAATGTTATTACCTATCCACAAACAATCAGAATCTACTAAAACATTAAAAATATCACATGTAGGAAGTGTTGAGTATCCACGATCACCTGAAAATTTCTTACGTGCTTTAGCAAATGTGATACACAAGACATCTATTAAAATTAATTGTACATTTATTGGCAATTATGATTCTAATGTTCGAAAGATTATCAATGACTACAATCTGACTGACTATGTAACACTTCAAGGAGGATTACCATATGCAAAAGCTTTAGAAGTTATTTCTTCTAGTGATTTGTCTTTGATTATAGAAGCTCTCTGTCAAGAAGGAATATATCTACCGACTAAATTTGTAGATTCAGTACAATCACTAACTCCTGTATTGTGTGTAAGTCCATCAGAAGGAACATTACGAGATTTAGTTAATCAGAATAAAGTTGGATATTGGTGTGATAACGAATCTATAGAAAACATAGAAGAGTGTCTCCTAAAAGTCATTTCTGATTATACCAATCATAATTTACCAACCATATCACTATCAGCAGCAAACTACTTCTTTGAAGATAACATCGTAAACATATACAAATCAATAATATAACCACCACGCATTTTTCAACACACATCATGAACATATTATTTTTAGGTAATACGTGTCCCATAGAAACTGCAAATAAAATACTATTTCAAACAAATAAAAATCCAGGATACCCAATTATTAAGTTTACGCAATTATTGTTGACAGCATTTGCTCTACAAAAACATTCGATTTCGGTTCTATCAAATACACCTTGTCACCCAAATCGGCTATTTTGTCCTAGTATTAAAGAATCCAAGCAAGGCATTAACTATAATTATGTACCTGTAATCCGTATACCTATAATTGGTCAAATAACATATTATATATATTCTTTTTGTCGAACTTTATTATGGGGAATATTAACTCGCGGAAAGAAAATTGTTTTTTGCGATGTTCTTGCTAGTTACAGTTGTAATAAAGGGGCAATACTTGCTGCAAAGTTATGTGGTATTCAATCATGTGGATTAATCACTGATATGATTGGATTCAGCGCCATGCGTCCTAATTCTAGCGTTCCTCATCTGAACAAATTATTTTTTGCGATAAGGAAATATATGCAAAAAAAATATTTAACAGAATTTGATAGTTTTGTATTTTTAACCAAGTATATGAACGAGGATTATAATCCATTAAAAAAACCATACATAATAATGGAAGGATGTGTTGATGCTAACTATCATATTAATAAAATCAAAAAATGCTCATATCCCACGACGCCACGCATAATCATGTATGCTGGTGCCATTGAAGCAGAATACGGTTTTGACACTCTAATTAAAGCATTTACATCATTGACTGATCCACATATAGCACTTCATGTTTATGGGCAAGGAAAATTTGTACCACATCTTCTTGAGTACGCACAATCTGATCCTCGAATCAAATATTTGGGAATTGTCACAAATGACCAAATACTTGAAGCAGAGAAGGAAGCAACACTCCTAATCAACCCTCGTTATTCCCATCATGATTTTGTTAGATATTCATTTCCCTCTAAGACAACAGAATATATGCTGTCTGGAACTCCTCTATTAACAACAAAACTTTGTGGTATTCCTGAAGAATATTTTCAGCACCTATATACCTTTGACGAAGAAAACGTATTAGGGTTTACTTTAAAACTTCAAGAGATACTATCAAAACCTATAGAAGAGTTAACACAAAAGGGATTAGAAGCACAAAACTTTGTACTTTCTAAAAAAAACAATCGAATTCAAGCTAATCGAATTGTAGATTTATTTTTACAGACAATTGAAATTAAAGACAAGCAATAAAAACTTTTAAAATCATCACATTATGTCGCCTAAATATCTTATTTCTCGTTTCCAACAAATGAAGCACGATTATATCGGCAATACATCATGTTTTAAAACATGTTGGTACATTGTAGATTATCTATTCACATTACTAATATATGGTACTTCCATTAGCGATTATTTTGCGTATGGTTTTTATAAACTTCGCCCTACAGGTAAGAACGAATATATTACTTACCGTCGTTTTCAGTGGATCCTTCGCACAGCAAACAAACAAAAAGATATCCATCTTTGTCGTAATAAATTGGATTTTAACAAACATTTTAGTACGTTCCTTGGAAGAGAATGGATAGATACAAATTCAGCCACACGAAAAGAATTACTTCAATTTATTCAAAAACATCCAATATTTTTCACAAAGGATGTTTTAGGTTTTCGTGGAGATGGAGTCAGACGCATAGATTCTACAAGTATAAATATCAATGAATTTTTGAATGATCTGCTTAATCAAAAAGATGCACACTATATTCTTGACGAGCCACTAACTGAGATTCAAGTACTCAAGGAGTTACACCCTTGGTCTATCAATACGATTAGAGTCGTCACATTCTATGACTCAAAAAATGATAAGGTTCATTATATGAATGCTCGTATTAGAATAGGAAATAAACAAAATAATGTTGATAATTTTCATTACGATGGTATTGGTGCCAATATTGATATCGCAACGGGAGTTATCACGTCATTAGGATATGACACACATAATCGCACATATGTTTCTCATCCAATAACTGGAAAACAAATAATAGGTCTTCAAATACCCAAATGGCAAGAATGTATCCAATATATTGAAAAAGCAGTTCGTCATATACCCACAATCCGCTACATAGGTTGGGATTTGGTTATTCAAGAAAATGGTACACTTTGCCTAATTGAAGCCAATGATAACGCGGATCATGATTTTCAACAACTCCATAATAAGGGTTTATGGAAAGAATACAAACAATTACTTTGCAAAATTAAATAAACAGCTATGTTTATACTAATGATATCAAGAGGAATCCCCTCAAGTAAGCATCCACAATGGGGATGTTTTGAAAAAGATCAAGCAGAAGCTCTTGCATCAATTGGTCATAAAGTAGTCGTATTGAGTATTGATGGACGTTTTTTATTCGATAGGAGAAAACGAGGATTAACACATTATAACATTAATAACGTAGATTATTACAACTATTTCCTTTATCCTCAAATCATTACAGATGTTATTAACCATAGATTATCATTACATATTAACAACAGAATTATTGAATACTTATATAAAAGAGTTGTGCTTAAACATGGAAAACCAGATATTATATTTGGTCAAATGTTTATGAACACCCTTAAGGGTATTTATTTAAGCCAAACGCAAAATATTCCTATTGTTGGAATAGAACATTTAGCACGATTTAATGAAAGTCATTTAAATTCATGGAAGTACACCGAAAAAGATGCTAGATATACTTATGAAAATACTGATGCGACAATTACTGTGTCAAAAATACTACAATCTTCTCTAAAACGACACTTTAATGTCGATTCATACGTCGTTCCCAATCTAGTTGGCAAGGAATTTTTTTATAAACAAAAAATCCACAACGATAGTTTTACACTCATTACAACAGGGAGTCTTATTGAACGCAAAGGATTTGATCTGCTAATAAAAGCTCTATTTATTTGTAACAAAAGTCTTCCACAAAATTGGAAAACAATCATTATTGGAGCTGGGAAATTAAGAAATAGACTTCAACAACTGATAAATGATTATGCACTGCAAGATCATATAGTTTTAGTAGGACAAAAAAACAAACAAGAAATCGTTCAATTACTCCAAGACAGCGATATCTTTGTTTTACCTTCTCGCAATGAGACATTTGGTGTTGTTTATCTAGAAGCACTAGCATGCGGTCTTCCCATTATAGCAACAGATTGCGGAGTTCCTCCAGAAATCGTAACAAAAGAAAATGGACTATTTATTCGTAAAGAGGATATAAATGAATTAGCAAGTGCAATTACATACATCGCACAGAATATTAACCAATACAATCGTAAAGCTATCGCAGAGGATTGTCAAGCTCGTTATTCTCCAGAAGTCATTGCACAACAATTGACCACAATATTCGAAGAAACGATAAATAGGCATAAAAGCAACTCATAATTTGCATAATTCAAAAAAAAGCAGTAACTTTGCGCGCTTTTAATACACATCAAATAGCAAACATGAAACATCTTATTATTATAGGAGCTGGAGGAATGGGACGTACCATGTATGACATGGCACGAGAAAGCAATGGATATGGGACTGAGTATGATATTCGTGGTTTCATAGATGATAATACATCAGCTTTGGATAAATTTAGTAATTATCCTCCTGTTATTGCTCCTATTTCTGGGTACCAGCCTTGCCCTGAAGATATTTTTATTTGTTCTATTGGTGGACAATCAAGACGCAGATGTATGGAGGATATCATCAATAAAGGAGGCAAATTCTTAACAATGATTCACCATACCGCTAGAATTGGTACAAATGTTGAAATTGGTGAAGGAACCATCGTTGGAGCATTTACCACTATTGGTGCAGATGCCAAGGTTGGCAAATACAATATGATCCAATCTTATACAGTTATTGGACACGATTCCCAAATTGGAGATTGGAACAGAATTGACACACACGTAACATTAGTCGGTGGCACTATCGTACAAGACGAAACTGATATACACACCTCTGCTATGATTAGTCATAATGTCACAGTAGAAAGTCATTCACGTGTAGCTGCATGCAGTTTCGTCATTCGCCGTGTGAAAGAAGGCACTACTGTGCTAGGTAACCCTGCAAAAAAATTATTGTAATATATAAATAAATTGATTATGGATATTCAACTTTTTATTCAAAACGTAACAGATCAATTCGATGAACTTAATGTAGAATTGACTCCAGAGACTAACTTCCGCAAAGTAGAAGGATGGACTTCACTTGTCGCGCTATTGGTTATCACTATGGTGGATGAAGAATATGGCATTGTTCTTCCTCCAGAAGAAATGAGAAAAACCAATACTATTCAAGAACTTTTTGACCTTGTTGTAAGCAAGCAATAATGCACAATCCTTTCTCGTTAATAGGCAAAACTATTTTAGTTACAGGAGCTTCGTCTGGAATCGGACGCTCTATTGCTATAGAATGTAGCAAGATGGGAGCCAAGGTTATTTTAACTGGACGCAATCAAGAAAGATTACAAGAAACCTTATCACTTTTGCAGGAGGGTCAGCATCAATGTATAATCTCTGACATTTCTGCCGAAGAGGATATCATTAACCTAGTAAGCCAACTACCTACACTTAATGGCTGTGTACATAGCGCAGGTATATTGGGATTAACACCTATTCAAGCCATAACTAAGGAGAAAATAGACTACATAGAGCGAATTAATCTACACGCACCTATTCTGCTGACCAAACACTTGATTAAAAATAAAAAACTAGATAGAGGCTCATCGGTTGTCTTTATCTCATCTGCAGCAGGTGTTTATCGAGTATCAATAGCCAATGCTCTATATGCTGTCACTAAAAATGGTCTAGACGCATTTATGCGTTCAGCCGCATTAGAATTAGCTAGCAAACAAATCCGTTTTAATAGTGTAAACCCTGCCATTATTGAGACAGAAGCATTATCTAATATACCTATTAGCGAAGAGCAAAAAAAGGCAAACTTAGAACAATAT
>JAEIGA010013289.1_pt1 | contig 12526 bp, 8 predicted proteins | sample 9270691 | NCBI WGS metagenome assembly JAEIGA01 (sample SAMN17057246, study PRJNA624740) | gut metagenome | biome: biome; isolation source: fecal sample | host: Bos grunniens | place: China: Xizang | collected 2019 | reverse complement strand
TGGGAGAAATCGTTATAGGCGTACACATCCTCCAGCAGGCTGCTCTTTTCAATATAGCGGACACCGGAGGTGGGCCGGCTGGGGTCCAGTTCCCGGGCAGCGGCATTGGTCAGTTTGTACAGTTCATCGTCATCCTGGCTTTCGTTGATACGGACACCCCAGAGGACGATACTGGGATGGTTCCGGTACTGCAGCACCATTTCCCGGGTGTTCTCCACGGCCTGCTGTTTCCAGGCTTCTCCGCCGATGTGCTGCCAGCCGGGAATCTCCGTAAACACCAGCAGGCCCAGCCGGTCGCATTCATCGATAAAATGATGGCTCTGGGGATAGTGGGAAGTCCGGACCGCCACACAGCTCAGCTCTTCCTTCAGAATCCGGGCATCCTCCCGCTGCAGCCGTTCCGGAGCTGCATAGCCCACATAGGGCCAGCACTGATGGCGGTTCAGGCCCCGGAGGAAGGTCTTTTCTCCGTTGAGGTAGAATCCGTCTTCCCTGAATTCCGCTGTACGGAAACCCACCTTCACTTCCTGGGCATCCAGCACCTTGCCGATTTTCAGCAGGGACACCCGGCAGGTATACAGAATCGGATGGTCGCAGCTCCAGGGCTTCACCATGGGGCAGTCAATGGTGATGACACCGGCAGAAGTGAAGGCTTTGCGCAGCAGCTGCCGCTCTCCCTTTTCCAGTTCCACCAGAACAATACAGCCGGAAGCATTGTGCAGCGTGGGCCGGATTTTCAGTGTTGTCAGACTGGGTGTGGTAATACAGAGGTCTTCAATATAGCTTTTTTCTTTGACATCCAGCCAGACCTCCCGGTACAGGCCGCCGTAGGTCAGATAGTCCACGACAAAGCCAAAGGGCGGTACTTCGCTGTTTTCCGTGGTATCCAGCTTCACCGCAAGGATGTTTTCTTCCCCCAGTCTGGCAGTTTCCGTAATCTCCACCCGGAAACCGGTATAACCGGTACGGTGATGAGCAATCTCGGTGCCGTTGAGATAAACTGTGGCAATGTGGGCAGCACCGTCAAACTGCAGGAACAGGTGTTTCCCCTCCAGTTCCGCACCCAGTTCCAGCTTCCGCCGGTAACCGCAGACCATCTGATAAGCATTGTGGTCGGTATAGTGCTGGGGACACTCCTGCACGGTATGGGGCAGCCGAACCGCGGATCCTTCTCCTGCGCCGGTTTCAAAGCCCGGAAACCAGTTGGGTACAAATTCCCAGTTGTTGCAAAGACTCAGCATCGCAAAGCCTCCTTGCTTCTGTTTTTACTTATTATAAAATATCTTTCACCCAACTACAAGCCAAAACGCAAAAAAGCTCCCGGAATCGGGAGCTTTTTTATCAGGTAATACGCACTGCGGCAACCACCAGACGTCCGTTGTCCAGCGTGTATTCGCAGGTGGACAGGCAGATCAGCTTGTCACCGTAGACCGGAGTAATGCCGGTATCATAGAAAGACAGCCGCTTACAGGTAGAAACGAATTCATCGAATTCCTGCTCATTGGCCGCGTCCACAAAGGTGTGGTACCGGAAGCCCTGTCCCAGATTGGCAGAAGTCTTGAACACCGCAAAGATCTTGTAGGTATGGTACTCTGTCAGCGTATCAAAGAAAATCAGGCTGTTGTTGTCCCATGCCCGCTTGTTGGTGTAGTTGCCCAGGCAGGCGAACATACTGCCATCCTGCATGTTGTGGCCAAAGATGGTGATGTTATCGCTGGGTTCGTTGATGTCGCATTCTTCCTTGGCATAAATGGAACCGCGCTTGCTGTTCTTCTTATCGAAGTCCCGGTACAGATAATAGTTGGGCTCGGAAGGTGTCTGCATGACAGGATAGTCCATCTTGGTGCCTTCCATCTTGATCCAGCCTACCACATCGTTGTTCATCTCGTAGATTTCCTTGTAACCGGGCAGCATTCCGCCGGCTTCGGTGGTTTCCGTAGGCTCCGTTGCCTCAGTGGTTTCCGCCGTGGTTTCCGGGGGTTCGGTGGCTTCCGTGGTTTCGGGAGCTTCCGTAGTGGTCTGGGCATTGGCAACGATTTCGGAAAGGGCTTCATTCCGCTCCGCCTGCTTTTTGCCGTCAATCAGATAGGTGCCAACCATAAATGCGCTGATGCCAAAGGCTGCCACCAGCAGCACAACAATCGCTGTAAACAATACTTTTTTCATAGGCCTTACCTCCATTCTATTATTATAATGGAATTCCCAACCCTGTCAAGGTATCCAATCTTTAAGAAAATGTTATGATTTTATAGACAATCAGTTCATATAGGGCACATGCAGCGCATCGCGCATGGCATAATAGTTGGGGAGTCTGCGCCAGCCGCCGCCTACGGTGGCATTGCCGGTGGCAACAACATGTGCCTCCGGAACAGCCTGCTTGAACTTATAGGCGGAAGCGGGGCTGCCATCAATGAAGTAGACGTTCTTCAGCCAGGTCATTTCCAGAATGGGTGTCACATCACAGAAGGTGTTGCCCAGGTTCAGGTCTTCCAGGGCAGTACAGTCCACCAGAGGAGACAGATCCCGGATGCAGCTGTTGTCCAGTTCCAGGAACACCAGATTCTTGCAGGTACGGATGGGCTCAATGTACTGAACTTCTGTCCAGGCCAGAATCAGATACTTCAGCTTAGGCATGTATTCCACAAAGCTGATATCCGTCAGGGTCATATGACCCACGTCCAGGCAGACCATATCCTCGAAATAACGCAGGTTATAGGCATAGCTGTCCGGCAGCTGTCCCACACCGAAATGGTTGGGCATAAAGTTGTCGGCATCGGAGCGAAGGGCAATCATGGGTCCCAGACGCAGGGTCCAGGCCACTTTGTAATTCTCCCGGACACGGTCACGGTATGCCGCCATGTCTTCGTTGGCAATGGGGCTGGCAACCAGTTTGGAGCGGCTGTTGCCCCATTTGGGGTTATCCACGCCGCACAGACCGAAGATAACCTGTTCCAGTTCCGGCAGGCAATTCAGCTTCCGCTCCACCTCTGCCAGGTCGGTGATCTCCACCATGGACAGATCCACTTCGGTGGTAGTTTCGTCAAAGATCAGATCGCCGATGGTGACCTGCCAGCCAATTTCCATCTGAGAATATCCATCCCGCAGTTCCACCAGGGATTCCCCGGAGACATTTGGATTCACCAGGGTCAGTTTCTGCAGCTTCGGCAGATAAGCCAGAAGGTCCAGTTCTTCCTCCGTAATGTCGTGGATTTCCCGTGCGGTCTCCGTATCCTGCAGGATCTGGCCGCCGATGACCACGCCAAACTCCAGACCGGCATCATACACGGCGCTCCGCAGGGCATCCACTGCGGCAGGATCGTAGCTGCCGGTTTCCAGGGCTACGGTCTTCAGATTGGGCAGATGCTTCAGCAGCTGCGCATCCTCCTGCGCCACGCTGTTCAGCAGCAAAACATCCACATCCCAGGAAAAATTACCGGCACCGAAAGCCACATTGTAGCGAACATCCAGCTCCGGACGGCGCTGACGCAGCTGCTCCAGGGCCGCATAATCCCGGCATCCTTCTGCATGAACCACTTTCAGCTGTTCGGCATAGTCGAGCCGTTCCACATCTTTTTCATTCAGGGTGGTTACCGTCACTTCCCGGGCATCATCTGCCAGGAGTCCCTCCTGGAACGGAATATCCCAGCGGATATCGCAGTCCGGCAGTTTTTCAGAAAGCTTGCGGTAGTGATTCACCTTGACTTCCTGTCCCCGAAGATCCAGAATTTCCAGATCCTTGGCGTACAGCTTCGCATCAATGATGTGATAGCGAACCACGGTCCAGGCAAACAGCGCCACCACTGCCGCCAGGAACACAGCCATCACGCTCAGCACAATGATCAGGCCCTTTTTATTTTTCCGCTTCTGCGGTTTGCTTGCATATTTTCCCATAGTATCATCCTCCGTTGCGTTACCTTTTATTATGCGATTTTCCCGGCTGGAAGTCAAGGAAAAACTGTTTTCAATACAAAAACGCCCCGGATTTTCATCCGGAGCGTTCCTTTCGTTACCAGCTCATGTAATGCATGCCCAGCAGATCCCGCATTTTATAATAATTGTCCAGATCCCGCCAGCCGTTGGCAACGGTGGCGCTGCCCACAACCATCACTTTGGTGCCCGGCAGTGCCTGGGTCATCCGATATCGGGCGCCGGTGCTGCAGTCGATCATCCACAGATTTTTCAGCCAGGTCATCTCTTCCACCGGCTTGAAGTCTGCAAAGGTATTGCCCAGATTCAGATCTTCCAGGGCTGTGCAGCCCTGCAGCGGGGTCAGATCCCGGATCGGTGTCCAGTCCAGTTCCAGGAACTTCAGCTTCTTGCAGGTACTGAGGGGTTCCACGTACTGCACCTGGGTATGGGCCAGAATCAGATATTCCAGGTTGGGCATGTACTTCACAAAATCAACATTGTGGATGCTCATATGTCCGATGTCGATGCAGACCATATCCTCGCAGTAGCGCAGATTGTATGCTTCCTCATCGTTGAAATAATAGACACGCTCCCGGACAGGCATAAAGGTCGTATCATCTGTGCGGGCTTTCAGCTTTTTGCCGCAGGTTACGGTCCAGACCAGCTTATATTTGTCCCGCACCAGATTCCGGTGGGCAGCCAGCGTTTCATTGGTCAGCTTGCTTTCTCCCAGGAATACCGTTTCCGCATCCGGGAAATAGGCCATTTTCTCATCCAGCCTGTCCAGATCGGTGACCTTTGCTCCGGACAGATCGATTTCCGTCATTTCCGTGGTGCATACCTGTCCGAAAATTTTCTGCTCCCAGGTGATCTTCACATCCGGCCGGTCCTGCCGCAGCTGCAGAAGGCGGTCTGCAGACACTTTCGGTTCCCGGATATGGAGTTTCCGCATCTTCGGCAGATACTGCAGCAGTGTCAGCTGCGCTCCGGTAATTCCCTCGGCTTCCACCGCACGGGTGTCCATGGTGATGGGGTCCGCACCCAGAGAAATCAGAAACTCCAGATTCTTTGCTTCGCAGTATTCCATCAGTCCGGCTACCGTCTCCGGCTGACCGCCGCTGCACAGCACTGTCTGCAGTTCCGGCAGGTACTGCAGCAGTCTGATCTCCTCCGGAGCGATATTCTCCAGCGCCACCTGCTTTGTGCTGCCGGAAAAACGGTCTTCGCCCAGAGGAACGGAGTAGTTTACCTGCAGTTCGGGATACTGCTGCCGAAGCAGCAGCAGATTATCATAATCGGCACAGTCCTCCGCTTCCACAGTCTTGAGCTGTGTCAGATATTTCAGGCTGCGGACATCCCGCTCCGTCAGTGCGGCAACGGTAATGGTTTCCGTATCATCCGGCCAGGAACCCTGTGACAGCGGCACATTCCACCGGACTTCGCAGCCGGGCATCCTGCGCAGGATTTTTTCATAGTGACGGATACTGATTTCGTTTTCCCGCAGATCCATAGACCGGGCACCCCTGGGATAAAACTGCATATCCACCAGCACATAATGGCGCATGTGCCAAAACACGCCTGCCGCCACCGAGACAAACAGCAGCAGAATCAGCAGCACCATCAGAAAATTCTTCTTTTTGTTCACTTTTCTAACTCCCTCAAAAGGATGCATTTTCTTTCCATATCTTTTTTATTATGCGATTTTTCCCGGGAGAAGTCAAGGAAAGATTTTACACCGGTTTGACACCGATGCAGGGTCTGTGGTATAGTGAAGGTATCTTTTTCCCCGGAAGGAGCACACACTTATGGACAATGCACCAGGCTTCTCTGTAAAAGCGGAGTTTGAAAAGATCCGCAGTCTGCCAAAAGGAAAACGCTGGGAATATATCTGGGAATATTACCGGCTGGCTTTTTTTCTCTTTGCATTTTCTCTGTTCTTTCTCTTCGCCATCGGTTCCTTCCTGGTTAACGGTCTGATGAACACACTGTTCCCCAAAAGCCCCTTCAGCATCGCGTTCGCTGCCCCGGGTTTTTCCACCAGCCAGGCATGGATTGCGGATTGTCTGGAATCTCTGGACTATAATGAGAAAAACGAAGAATTCCGAATCCTGACTTCCGCGCCGCTCAGTGATGCTGCCGATGATTTCCGCATCAATTCCAGCGTCTGGATGGCAAACGGTCAGCCAGATATCTTTGTGGTCAACGAAAGCAGTTATCAGCATCTTCTGGGAACGGATGCACTGGCTGATCTTCGCCGGCTTTTCCCGGAAGAAACCCGATTGGCGGACAACTTTGCCCTGGATATTTCCGGTACCCCCATGGCAGCAGCGTTTGGTCTGACAGACGGGCCGGTATATCTGTGCATGTACCGGGACGGACAGGGTTTTGACCGGGCCCTGGATCTGGTGGAATATATTTTGACAGAAGAATGAGGCGGTTATCGCCTCCCCGCGAAAACACAGCTGCACAGATCCGACTATAGAAAAACCACCTGACCGGCGTCCTGCCGTTCAGGTGGTTATTTATATAATATCAGCCGTAGGAATGCAGTCCGGGCAGCAGTGTGTTAACACCCACAAAGGTGAACAGCACCACCGGTACCGCAATGACCACAAACCAGGCCATGACCTTTCCGCTCAGCTTTTTCCGCATACGCAGATGCAGATAAATGGCATACAGGATCCAGGTGATCAGCGCCCAGGTTTCCTTGGGATCCCAGGTCCAGAAGGCGGACCAGGCCTGCTCCGCCCAGATGGCACCGGACAGGATTACCACCGTCAGCAGCAGGAAACCCAGCGCCACCAGACGGTAGCACAGGTAATCCAGCTGGGCAAGCTGCGCTTTCGGCAGCTTCTTTTCCTGCAGCAGCCAGCGAAGACCGCCGCAGCCGGCCAGAACAAAGGCCGCATAGGAGAAAACTGCCGAACCAATATGCAGGCCAAACCAGGCGCTCTTCAGTGCAGGCATCAGTTCCGTAATTTCTCTGGGCTGCAGAGCTGCATAGGACAGAATCAGAAATGCCATGGGCATGGCTGCTGCCCGCATCCATTCCGCTCTGGATTTTACCTGCAGGCCGATGAGCATAACCGCAACACCCCAGGCAAAGGCTGTGGCAAATTCAAACTGATTGGACAGAGGCAGCCGCTGCGCAATGATGCCCCGGGCAACCAGATATACGGTATTGCAGAGGGCACCGGCCACGAACAGCCACCAGGCAAGGCGGGTAACCTTCTCTTTTTTGAATACCATGCCGCCCAGTTCCAGTACCGTTGCAAGAAAGTACAGGATCAGGGCCGCAAAAAACAATCCGTTCAGCATAGGGATTCCTCGTTTCTCATTTCAGATTCCAAAAGGGCAGCCAGCTCCAGTTCCAGTCCCTGGGGCTTGGGGCCTGCCACGGTATAACCTTCCTCCCGGACAGCAACAATGGCCGGAGTCTGGAAGAAGCAGAACCAAAGGCCCAGAACCATCAGGCCAAAGGCCGCAAACAGCAGGGTGTTCACCGCTTCGGGGGTTCTCTTGATCCGCAGGCCGGGATATTCCACGGGATCTTCAAAGGTGAAGTCCACACCGCCTACGGTAAGGGTCTCTCCGGGAAATACCATAACAGGAGTATAGACACCCTCGGATGCCAAAAGCACCTGGTACACCGGGTCTTCATAGGAACCGGAGGTCTGGGTGATCAGGGTAAAGTTACCGCTTTCATCCCGGATGTAACCCGGATACAGGGCTTCGAACCAAATGCCGTTGATGCTGTCCAGGGACAGGAAGCACATCTCATTCAGGATAAATGTATCCTCTCCCCCGGTTTCGGTATTCCGGACAGTAACGGCACCGGCAGTGCCGTAGGTCTGCTGATAGACCTTGTAGCCGCCGAAGGACAGCGGATAATTGACACTGATTCGTTCTTTTCCGCTGCGGTTGCCATCGGGAAGGACGATCTCAATGACGCTTGCATAGTCCAGCTTGCCTTCACTGTTTTCGATCCGGAAGGATTCCACGGCGATGGAAGTCCCGTCCTCCATTTTGAGACTTTCGCCTGGGAAGCAGGTCTGATCCGTCACCTGGGGAAGATACAGAGCCGCTGCACCAAACAGCACCGTCAGCAGAATAGCCAGGTGCGTGACAAAGGAACCGTACCAGCCGATGGCGTTTTTGCTGTAGACCGTGGTTTCTCCGAAAACTTCCTTTTTATATCGGCGCTCTTCCAGCAGCTGTCGCAGCCGGGCAGTGCCCTCGACTGTCAGAAAGGCCCTGGTCTTACGGGAAGCGGCAGCGGCAGAAGCATTTTTCGAGGCTTTCACCACATTCCGGATCCGGATCAGAGAGCACAGCGTCAGATTCAGACACAGAAGGGCAAGCAGCGCGACAAAATACCAGCTGCCGAACACATCATCCAGCCCCAGCTTCAGAATCACACCATGCCAGTCGGGGTAGGTCTGCACATACCAGTCCGGGGTATTGCCCTGGGCAATGACGGAGCCGGGAAAGCTGCACAGCAGAATCAGTCCCAGCAGGATCATGCCGAAGGTCATGGAGCGCAGAAATTTCATCAGTTTCTTTTGCAAACTATTTCTCCTCATTGAAAGAAAAATCGCCGTCCGCCTTACCGACGGACGGCGATACTTTGTCTATAGCTTACTTGAACATACCCATGGCCTTATTTGCCAGAGCTTCTGCCTTGTCCAGGCATTCCGCATTCAGCTGGGAGTTGTGGGCGCCTTCGCTGTTTTCCACCATGACGAAGTCCCAGTAGAACTGAGCATCACGGGCAACAGCACGGATGGCGTTCAGTTCGGCATCGGTGTATTCACCGCTCTCCACAGCCTTCACCAGTTTCTCGGTGAGGCCTTCCAGCAGGTAACCGATGGCATAAGTACGGCGCTCGGTCTCTTCCTGGATAGCGCGGACTTCACCTACCAGATCGGTGTGGCACTGGGCACAGTTGCCGCTCATCAGAGCCTCGTTGTCCAGGGGGCTCATCCAGGTATGGCTGGTGTAGGTGGTGCCGTCGGCAGCCACAGCCTCGCCCATATGGCAGTCGGCACAGGTGAAGGTATCCTTGTGGACACTGCCCTCACCCATATAGGTTTCAAATTCGGGGTGCTGCACCTTGATCTGGCGGACACCGCTGCGGGGATTGGTATAGTCAGCAAAAGGCTGGCCGTCGGTGACGGTACGGTTGTAGTAGTCCAGAATGGCATCGGGAGTCATGGTTGCCAGATTCTGATAAGGCAGAGTGGTAGCCTTGGTTGCAGGTGCGAAGTAATATTCCACGTGGCACTGTGCGCAGGACAGGGTCTCGGGAGCAACCTTCTGCAGGTCCTCACCCATCGCATCGGACAGATAGGTGTGGGTCACAACCAGCTCGTCACCGGTGTTGGCGTGGCAGTTGTAGCAGCTGACGGACTCGTTGACCTCAGCCAGCATATCCTCAAAGGGAATGGTGTAGGCTGCATCGCCCAGTTCATTGACCTTGGCAGTAAAATCGGGGGTCTTGCAGCTGAAGCAGTTGGCCAGAGCATGGGGACGGCCGGTGGCTGTCACGTCTTCCACAGTGTAGACATGACCACGGGCGCTGCCGTAGTGCTTGGCGAATGCCATGCCTTCATAGACAATGGGCAGCATGGGATAATCCTTGGTGTAGTCATGGATTGCGGTGTTCTCTTCGTTTGCCAGATAGGAAGCGTAGATTTCGGGATACTCGTCAGCCCAGTCGTTAGCGGACAGCACAGTAACACCGGAACCAGTCTCCACCACCTGGGCGGTGCGGACTTCCTCTGCGGCAGGGGCAGCAGCTTCGGTTGCGGGAGTTTCCACAACGGGAGCAGCGGTTTCAACGGGGGCTTCCTCGGTTTTCTGGCAGGCGCAGAAAGTCATCAGCACCAGTGCAGCCAGAATCAGCATACAGAATCTCTTCATTTCTTATCCCTCCTGTGTTTTGAACAGACCCATGGCCTGATTCAGAAGTGTTTCGGCCTTATCCAGGCACTGCTTGGTCAGCTGGGAGTTATGGGCACCTTCGCTGTTTTCCACGAACACAAAGTCCCAATAGAACTGGGCATCCCGGGCTACGGCACGGATAGCATTCAGTTCTTCCTCGGTATAGCAGCCGCTTTCCACGGCCAGAACCAGCTTTTCTGTCAGAGCTTCCAGGGCATAGCCGATGGCATAGGTACGGCGCTCAGCTTCCTCCTGGATCTTAGCAACTTCACCGGCCAGATCCGTATGACATTCGGCACAGGTACCTTCCATCAGAGCGGCATTGTCCAGAGGACTCATCCAGGTGTGGCTGATGTAGGTAGTACCGTCGGCGGCTACCGCCTCGCCCATATGGCAGTCGGCACAGGTGAAGGTATCCTTGTGGACACTGCCCTCACCCATATAAGTCTCAAACTCGGGATGCTGCACCTTGATCTGACGGACACCGCTGCGGGGATTGGTATAATCCGCAAAGTTCTGGCCGTTGACCATGGTGTTGTTGTAGTAAGCCAGAATGGCATCGGGAGTCATGGTTGCCAGGCTGGTATACGGCAGGGTGGTTGCCTTGGTGGTGGGATGGAAATAGTACTCCACATGACACTGGGCACAGGACAGAGTCGCAGCATCCACATCCTTCAACTCTTCACCCAAGGCATCGGAAAGGTAAGTATGGGTGATCACCAGCTCGTTGCCGGTATTGGCATGGCAGTTGTAGCAGCTGACGCTCTCGTTGACCTCTGCCAGCACATCTGCAAAGGGCAGGGTGTAGGCAAGATCGCCCATTTCATTGACCTTGGCAGTGAAATCGGGAGTCTTGCAGCTGAAGCAGTTGGCCAGTGCATGGGGACGGCCGGTGGCTGTCACATCCTGGACGGTGTAGGTATGACCACGGGCAGTGCCGTAATGCTTGTTGAAGGCCATGCCTTCGTAAACCACACCGATCATGGGATATTCTTCCACATGATCCTTTACCTGGTTGTTTTCGTTATTTGCCAGGTAAGAAGCGTAGATCTCGGGATACTCCGCTGCCCAGTCACGGGCGCTGAGAACGGTGACACCGGAGCCGGTCTTCACCACCTGGGTACGTCTGACTTCCGCGGAAGGCTTGCTTTCGGCAGGAGCGGAAGAAGCTTCGCCCATCTTGGGAACATCCACAGCCAGACTGGGATCCAGATAGGGCTGCGCTGCTGCCACGGCACGGTTGACACAGTCCACAACGGTTTCAGATGTGATCGTTGCACCGGAAACCGCATCAATGTTATCGCCGATGGCAAAGCTGCCGGTATTGCCGATGAACTGGCCCCAGAAGTAACTTTCTTCCACCAGATCGCCCAGGCCCTCGGTTTCCTTGTGCATGGCGGGATCGATGAAGACACCGGCCACCTGGCCGCTGTGACCCACACCCACCTGCACCTGCATGTCGCCGTTACGGCCCTTGCCGGTAACGTAAAGCACCACACCGGCATCGGAGGTATACAGGGCATCGATGCCTTCGGGAGCGGTCTGTTCTTCCTTGGTGGTTGCACCGGGCAGGACACCGCCGAACTGCAGATCCTCGGGACGGTTATCTTCTGCGGGAGGATTGATCAGATCCCGGATGAAGTAACCGGCCTTGTTAACACCGCTGCTGACAGCACCGGAGGTAATGGTAGCACCGGTAATGGCATCCAGGCCATCGCTGCCCAGCTGGGTGGGAATGGTCAGACCCACAAATTGTTCCGTGAACTCAGTCTCTCTGGCTCTGTCGCCCAGACCGGGGGTTTCGGAGAATTTGCTGCCGCCTACGTTGATACCGGTAATGTTCTGCTCCAGGTCCATACCAACATGGATTTCAATGGGGCCGCCAAAACCGGTAACCGTTACCTGAGCCACATAACCGGCCAACTGACCATCCTTCATGGCCATGTAGCAGGTATCCGCACCACTGTCAGCAGCCAGCTCCATCTCTTCAAAGGAGTCGGCATCTGCAAAGCTTGTACGGCGTGCCGCATTGGCTGCTTCCACAGCCTGCTGTGCAATGGGACCTTCGGTCATATTATTGACCACACCCAGTGCACCGCCGACCACGACGCAGATCAGAAGCAGGATCGCCCAAGGGGGAATACGCATTTTCATGGGAATCACCTCTTATGCTTAATATACAAAATCATAAAACATTATAACTGCATAATTTTAATATACATGGTTCACTCCATATTGTCAATATTTATCAATAACAATCGGTCTATTTCAAATTGTATCGCATTTTGTTTTTTGCATCCATGCCGCCGGCATGTTGCATTTAGATGGGTTCGAGTCCTTGTTTATTGGCACCAAAAAAGAGAGGCCTTTTCAGGCCTGGCGTATCCTTCGTTGGCGACCGGACTCGACTGCCGTTTCCGCTTTGCGGAAACGTATCGTCGCCACCAGTGTTTGCACTGGTGGCCGCAACATGCCGCCGGCATGTTGCATTTAGATGGGTTCGAGTCCTTGTTCATTGGCACCAAAAAAGAGAGGCCTTTTCAGGCCTCTCTTTTTTGGTGCCGGTGACCGGACTCGAACCGGTACGCCATCGCTGGCGGCGGATTTTGAGTCCGCTACGTCTACCATTTCATCACACCGGCATTGCGCTTATATAGTATAGTACATTTCCCGA
>JAEIGA010013288.1_pt1 | contig 12527 bp, 23 predicted proteins | sample 9270691 | NCBI WGS metagenome assembly JAEIGA01 (sample SAMN17057246, study PRJNA624740) | gut metagenome | biome: biome; isolation source: fecal sample | host: Bos grunniens | place: China: Xizang | collected 2019 | reverse complement strand
TAGAACTTTCAAAAGAAATGGAAAACAAATTCCATTATATAAATTAGACAGAATAGCTGGAACTGTTATTAGCAAAAATGATAATAGGCATTCGATTTTCTTGTTAACAACAACCGGCGTTGTAAATGTAAAATTTACAAAAGAATATTATGCTTTATTTGGGCGGCAGATAAGTGAGATCCAACCAGATGGAAGCAAAAAAGTTATTGAAAAAGGTTGGTTCGTCAGAGGTACTAAATTATTAGTAACAGGTTTCAGAAGAGATGACACTTTTGTTAGTAAGAATTATAAGTCTAATGGCGGACATCAACTTTATAAAATCTTAAATGTTAATGGAAGAAATTTGGAGATAACCCATGAAAGATATGGACAAACTGAATAAAATTGCTGAGTTACTGTATGATAGCATAGGTTATTGTTATTGTGATAACTGTGGAACACCGGATTTACTTCGTGAGGATGAGGGGCTTGATCCAAATCCTCACGATCCAGAGGACTTAACCATTGGAGATTTACACTGTGATGATTGTCACCGAAAATATAGTAATTGGAGGTTAAGTCGAAATGCTGCAAAAGAACTAGCAGAAAGGATATTAAGTATTGAATAATAATATAAATCATCCCTCCCATTATAACTCCGGGAGCATTGAAACGATTGAAATAATTAAAGACCAAGGCTGGACTCAAGGGTTCTGCCTTGGTAATGCAATTAAATATATAACAAGAGCAGGAAAGAAAGACCTCTTTGCGACAATAGAAGATTTAGAAAAAGCAATCTGGTATATTAATTATTATATAGAAACTTTGAGAAAAGAAGAAGTTGTTGTCTCCGAGGACAATTTAGGATAATTCAGCTCGAATCATTTTAAAATATAAAGATGACATAAAAAGGAGATAAAAGAGTATTATGGTAGTAATCTTATATTCAACAAACTGCCCACGTTGTATGGTTTTAGAAAAAAAACTAAATAATGCTGGGATTAATTATTCTATAAATGATAACGTCGAAGAAATGCTTGCTTTAGGATTCATGGAAGCTCCAATCTTAATGGTAGATGGAAAAGCAATGTCTTTTAAAGAAGCTAACGACTGGATTGGAGAACAACAACATGGAAATATCGGTTAAATTAGGTAAAAACTTCACCACACAATACAATCGTTTACAAGCTGAGTTTGGAACAGAAATTGCTAATATTAATGGTTTTGGCGACGAGCAACTTAGTTATACGGATTTTATATCAAATTTTATAGATGAATCAACCGTGGCGGACGCCTCCATAGATGGCAATTCTAATGTAGCGCATAAAGATATCGTCACTCTCTTAAATGAAATGCCTAAGCCGCATAGAAAATTACTTGCTTTTAATAAAATCTACTATGAGATTCAAAAGAAATATGGTTTTAAAGCAGCAAACGAATGGCTTCGTATGGAATGGATGGGTCAACTTTATATGCATGACTCAGATACTTCAACATTTAAATCATACTGTTTTGCCTACGATTTAAAAGATCTAGCTGAAAAAGGATTATATTTCCTTAGTAGCCATAATAGTAAGCCCGCAAAACATCTTATTACTTTTGTTGACTTCGTAAAAGAATTTATTAGTTTTGCTTCTAATAGAACGAGTGGAGCTGTTGGTTTACCAAATCTTCTTCCTTATATGTTTTATTTTTGGAAAAAAGATATTGACTCTGGATATTGGCAAGGTGATCCAAAAGCATATGCAAAACAAAATTTTCAAAGATTTATTTATGCAGTAAATCAACCTTACGTGAGAGATGGTTCTCAGTCTGCATTCACAAATACATCTGTGTTTGATAGACCTTATTTCGAGGCTCTTTTTGGAGGAGCAGAGTTCCCAGATGGGACTTTTATGATTGACTATGAAGAAGAAATAATTGAATTTCAAAAGTGGTACATGGAAGAAATGGCGGCAATCCGCAGCGAAAATATGTTTACTTTCCCTGTATCTACAATTTCTTTATTAAGAAAAGAAGGGTCTTTTGATATTAATACTCTTGATGGCTATGTTGATAAAGATTTTGCTGAGTGGGCTTTAAATCATAATATGCAGTGGTCAGATAGCAATCTTTTTATGGATACTTCTGTTAATTCTCTTTCTAATTGCTGCCGCCTCAAGAGTGATATAAGAGAACTTGGTTACTTTAACAGTATTGGCGGTACTGCCCTTAAAGTTGGATCAGTCAAAGTTTCTACTATTAATTTAGCTAGACTGGCACTTGACACCAATAGCGAAGAAGAATATCTTGAAGAATTAACACATCGCGTTAAAGTTGATCTGCGTGCTCTTGATGCAGTTCGTTATATCATTAAACGCAATGTGGAAAAAGGATTGCTCCCTAATTTTTCATATGGTTTAATTGATTTTGAACATTTGTATAATACGATTGGTTTCATTGGAATCTATGAAACAATGAAACGTTTTGGATATATTGAAAAAGATGAACTTGGAAACACTTATTATACTAAAGAAGCAAGTGCTTTCGGAGAAAAGATTTTTAAAACCATGAGAGCGGCTGCCGATCAGTTTATCGCTGAGGAGCAGTGTGATTACATGATTAACACAGAGCAAATCCCCGGAGAGTCTGCCGCCGCCAAATTAATGAAGAAAGATAAATTTTTCTATCCCGAAGCGGATATTTATGATCTGCCGCTCTATGGCAATCAATTTATTCCTCTTGGAATTAAAACAACTCTTCAAGAGAGAGTAAGAATTGCCTCTGAATTTGATGGCTATTGCAACGGAGGATCAATTCTTCACGCAAATATTGATGCGCCTTTTGATTCTTTCAATAAATGCTTGAAAATGGTTAATTATATCGCTGAACAAGGCGTAACATATTTTGCTTTTAATACAAAAATTCAAGCTTGCGAAGATAATCATGCTTTCTATGGAACAACATGCCCAGTATGTGGCAAACCTATTGCGACAGAATACACCCGAGTAGTTGGATTTTACACACCTATAAAGACATGGGCAAAAGAGCGTAAAAATGAATACAATTTAAGACGTTGGGAAAAAGCTAATCTAACAGCAGAAACTATTTAACATATGAAAAAAGCAATTTATAAAATTACCAATTTATTAAATGGTAAAATTTATATTGGACAAAGTATACATCCTTAGAAACGATGGAAAGAACATTGTCAAAAAGCTAAAAATAAAGGAGATAGCTTTCCAATTCATTTAGCTATTGCTAAATATGGTGAAAATAATTTTTCTTTTAATATTTTAGAATGGACAGAAGATTTTGATGAAGAAGAAAAACGTTTTATTAAGATTTTCAATAGTTTAACTCCTAACGGATATAATGTCTCTAAAGGAGGCCCAACGCCAATTTTATCTGGAGATAATCATCCCAGAAGCACCATTTCAGATAAAAATGTTCTTTTGGTAATAAAAGAATTAAAACAAAATAAATTAACAGACAGAGAAATAGCAAAAAAATATAATGTGTCTGATAAAGTTATTGCAGATATTAATCATGGATATTCCCATAAAATAGATGGAGAAAAATATCCAATAAGAATTAAAAAAGGCAAACAAAAATTAACAGAATAGCAAGCAAATCAAATAAAATTATTATTGAAAACTACTTCCTTATCTTACCAAAATATTGCAGATCTTTTTCATGTGACAAAAGGAAATATTGCACAGATAAACGCAGGAAGAAGTTTTAAAAGAGAAAAGGACACTTATCCGATAAGGAGTAAATAAAATTGTGTTTGTAAAAGGAATTATATATTAGGATTTTGTTAATTATAAAAAACCTGCTATGGTAATAGAAATGCCAAGATGTGATTTTAAATGCGATAAAGAATGCGGGAGCCAGGTCTGTCAAAACTCGGACCTGGCCCGCCAGCCAGATATAAAAGTTGACGCAATTAAAATCATGAAACAATATGTTTCTAATCCTATTACAGAAGCAATTGTTTTTCAAGGACTAGAGCCATTTTATGACGAAGATCTTCTTCTATGGATAAATTTAATTAGATCTTATACACATGATGACATAGTAATTTATACAGGTTTTAATAAAGAAGAAATAGAACCATACTTGACAGCTTTAAAAAAATATGATAATATTATTATAAAATATGGGAGATTTATTCCTAATCAAGAATCTCATTATGATCCTATTTTACAAGTAAAATTAGCTAGTCCTAATCAATATGCAGAAAGGTTTTCATAATGAGAATTGAATAGATAAAAGATAAATAGAAAGTCGCAATTATTAGACAAAAAATAAGATAGAATGATGGATATTGCCCATGTAAATTAATTAAAGATGATACTACTTGGTGTCCTTGTGATTCTTTTTTAAATGGCCCTTTAGGAGAATGTCAATGCGGCTTATATATAAAAACAGAGGAATGATAAATGAAAAATGTTAATTTAGGAGCGACTCTATACGATGTAAATAAACAAATTATGGATTCTACTGGAAAATCATTAAGTCATTTAGAGATTGCCGCAAAACAAAATCAGTTAGAAGATTGGTTTAACATGAAGATAGATTGCTATGCTATGCTTCTTTGTAACGAAAGAAGAGATTACACTATCTTCCATCTTTATGAAAATCAAAATCCTAACCCCCCTGCTATTGCCGCAGCTGAGTGCATTGGATGTTTAACTGATCGAGGTCAGATTTTGAGTATAGATCCAGATAATGGAGCTTGGGAGATTTGGTTAAAAATTGGCGATGAATCTTATTGCTATCATTTATTTAGATATGATGAAGCTGTAATTGAATGCTAAGGAGATTTATGAAACATCTAGTTATAAAATTTAATCTTTTTACAGTCTCTCAGCATGCCTTTCTTGAACAAAATGGAGAAATTCTTGATAGCTTTTATTTTAATCTGAGAGATTTAACTAAAACAATTTTTTCTATAGAAGGCTTAGATAAAGTAACTTTTTATGGAAATAAAAAATATTTAGAACCTTTTGTTGAAAAAATCAAAATTGAAGAAATGCAAAAGTACCAGAAAAATAGTTTAAATATTGAAGTAAAGGAAAAATAAAAATGGCAAAATATTTAGTAAGAAGAACAGATGTTTATAGAGTTGACACAGAGAATGAAGCGAAAGCTTTTGTAGAACAGCAAAAAGCAAATAGCAAATATGAAGTAGTAAAACATTCAACTGAGCTTCGTACTGCTAAATCAAAAGGTGAAATTGTAGATGAATGGTATCGAGTTACAATTGTTAAGAATTGCAATGAAGAAAAAGATCCTATTGATCCATACACAGAAGAGGAGAATTAATTTTTATGGACGTAAATATTAAATTACTTACTGAAACAGCAACTTTACCGACTAGAGGAAGTGATTACGCCGCAGGGTATGATTTATATGCAGATATAGATCATGAAATTTTAATTAATCCATCTCATACTGAGATGATCGGTTCAGGAATAGCAGTAGAAATTCCTGAAGGATATTTTGGAGCAATTTTTGCTAGGAGTGGTATTGCAAAAGAAAGAGGATTAAGACCTGCAAATTGCGTAGGGGTTATTGATTCTGATTATAGAGGGGAAGTAAAAATTGCTATTCATAGTGATTCTCCTTACCTACAAAAAATAACCCCTCAAGAAAGAATCGCTCAACTGGTAATTTTGCCATATGCAAATGTCAATTTCAATGTTGTTGATGAATTAGAAGATACAGTTCGCGGCGAGGGTGGATTCGGAAGCACTGGAACCAATTAAATAATACTTGACAAAAATAAAAATTTTTGTTATTCTAGAGCTAGATAAAAATAAAAAGGAAAATGACTTTTATGATAACTCTAGCTCTAGATATTTCTACCCACTCAACTGGCGCCGCAATATTTTAGAATCAAAACTTAACTCATTATGAATGTATTACTGCCAGTTCTACAAATACTTTCAATAGAATAGACAAAATAAGAGATAGATTAGAATAGTTAATTAATCTATACCATCCAGATCATATTGTTGCGGAATCACCACTCCCTGCCGATGTTGGTCATAATATAGACACTTATAAAAAACTTACTTGGGCGCAAGGTATTATTGGAGATATGCTAAACAAACACAACTTGAAATTTGATGTTATGTTTATCCCTAGCGAGTGGAGAAAAAAAGTATAGATAAAAACTGGCCCAAAGAAAATGCGTCCTAAGCTAAAAGCTTAGGATATTGCTATGGTTAAAATGCTATATAACATAGATGTAAATGATGATATTGCAGACGCTATCTTAATTGGAAGGGCTTATACCCAATAGCATGTTGAATAGATAAATTGGGAGTAAAAATGAATCTCAAAAAGAAAAATCAATTGTTTGGTAGATACCCATCTTGCGATATGCTTAATAACGCATTAAGATTTTTGCGAAATGGTGATACAGATAGCGCGACAATGGAAATAATTTTTGCGATAGAAAAATCAAAAGGATACTTTCATAATGATAATATCGAAATGGTAAATGTTGCCAAACAGAAATGGACAGAATCACACAGTTAAAGGGAACTTTATATGATATTATAAAGATACGGGACGCCCACCCTTGCTAAAGCCGTAGTGCGAGGCTGTAAAAATCGGACGGTGGTGGGCAATGGTTGCCTGTTGGGAGAAGGCTTGGGCAGCTAATTTAAAGGGAGAGTTTAAACTCTCCCTTTATTTTTATGTAAAGAACATCATATCTGCAATGCTATGACTCTTTCTTTTTCTTTTTCTATCTTCCTATTTTTTAATATAATACAATCCATAAATAAAAGCAGAAAATTTATCCTTCCTAATACTTCGACTACTTTGCTTTAAAATAATATTGGCGCCCTAGTTATCTTCTACTAGATTTAGCATTTGCTATCTTAATACAGTAGTAAGTACAAAAGGTCTAAGCTCTTCATTTCTTTGTTCTGGAGTCATTGTTTGACCCTTCTTGGTACTCATCAATTTAGTTTTAGCCTGAGATTCGTCTATTAAAAATTTAACCTTGCCACTAGACATTTGTGTTTGAGCATAAGAATAAGCTTCTGTATTAATAGGTGCGTTTGCTTTTATTAAATACATAGCATTTTCTTCAACACCAACTCCACGAATTTTCTTGTAAGGCTCAATAGCATCTTCAGAAGTTCCATCTGCTACACCAAAAGGAGGCAAAGAATCTCCAGTCTCTGGATCTATTTGAGTTTTAGTCATAAAGTCTATTAAACCAATACCTAGACCGTTAGCATCTATAGCTAGCACCCGCGCCTTGTACTTAAAATAAAGCTTCTTTAATCTAATAGCCTGAACTTCAAAATCTTCTTCTTCAAAAGTATAAATATTAACAACAGTCTTAACAGCAGTTCCTTGCGGCTGCGGCGTCACTTTAAAAATAAGTGCTTCTGATGTACATCCAATACGACCCACATCGACGCCAATTACATAAAAAGCGTTTTTTGAGCTTCTATTGCTATACTCATATTCTGGTTGATTTAATACTCTATATTTATCAAATTTTTCAGCCGAATAGAAAGCATTCTAAGCGTCGCCGCTCCAAATACTTCTATACTATCTGTCAAATGAATCTTCATTATAAGTGCCTTGCAGTTTTAAAGAATCTACAAAGTTGGCATCTAACAATCCTTCCTTAACAGGAGTCTAATAAGTTCCACCCATGATCATATACAAATCTGGCTATAGTATGCTATTAATCAATAGCTCAATCTGTTTATCATAAGCGAAAGAATTTTTCCATCCCGCAGTAGTAATATAAACTTGACTTTTGTTTACTACTTCATCCTAAAGTCTTGTTTTACCATCAGGAAGTAATCTATTAACATTAGTAGTAGGAATAATAACTTCATTAAGGATATCTTTGTCAATTAAAACACATTCTTCCATTAGACCGCCAGTTCTACGTTGTCCTCTAGAACTTTCTCTCGCGGCAAGGATATTTATTTCAGAACCATTCTTAAAAATATAATGAACATCATCTTTTGTCTTTTTAGTTACGCCGCGGGACCAGTTGATTTCATTCTAGAGAGATGGAATTAATCGGCAAAGTTCCTAAATCTTTGCGATGGTGATCGATGCCGCCTGCTCTTTCCCGCCTGTTGTAACGAATAAATTACTTCCAGGGAAAAGTATACATCTTAGCATGAGTACCATCATAGATAAGAATGATTTACTATAAGCACGCGGAAAGGTGGCATACACATAGCGATGCCGCATTACCACTCTAAGGAAAATTCTTTGATAGAAATAAAAATGGAAATTGCTTTCTGGGCCTTTAATAAAATCAATTAAAAGATCTGGATACTCTCTATAAAAAGAGATTAATTTTCTAATGTTGTCTAATTGAGCATTTACTCTCTCCTAAGATAAGCCTTGTTTTCTATTATGAGAATCAGACAACTATAATAAATGTGCTAAACTCATAATATTACTCACTTTCTTTTATTGTTTGAGCGTCTTGCTCTCTTTCCTATTCTATCCGCTCATTATAATCTGCAATATCATCGTCTGTAAGCTAAACTTCATCCAAGCCTCTTGCTTTTGCTTCTGCGCGATCTTTTTTCTCTTGCTCTAGATTTTCTTTTCTTTTTAAATGATCTTCAATCTCTCGTGCTAAAGCAGGGTCTTGATATATTAAAGTTCTTGTATAACTCTTTAAATCATTTATAATGGTATCTACTACATCATAATCAACTTCTAAGTTATATCTAGGAATTTCTCCGCCAACCCTTTCGCAATAAGCAACTAACTCACCAATAGAATCAAATGCATCATCCTGTTTCTTTTCTCTATCCTTCGCAGCAAACTTAGAGGACTTGCGTAAAGCATCTTGGGTTCTAGATATCTTGTTATACCCATCTAGGTCGCCGCAGTCTAATGCTTGATTCATTTTAAGATTATTTTTACAATAGAGAATAAGAGAATTTTCAGTATCTGCATCTTGGATATCAAATGAATCTGTCATTCTCTTATAATTTTGTTCTAGCTAAATCCACTCTGAAGGTTTATATAATCTCCCCCATTTCATAGCTAGATACATCTTATCCTATTGAGTTAACTCATTTGTGGGATCAGGAAGATCTGTCTATTTAAGAAAATTATCTTCTTGATATGGGTTATTGACTTGTTCATCAAGAGTAGAAGAAGCAGTGGGAACGAAATCCTTATTTTGTACTGGTGTCGGCATTAGCGTTTTATATTCTGCCTCGGTTATCTCACCCGCCGCAAATTTTTCTTTAAGCTACTCTTCATACTCTTGATCTGCGGCGGCAGCTTCTTCCACCTACTAGACTCGCCGCTGTTCATTCATAGCCTGAAGTTTTTCGCTGTCCGCCCAGCCAAAATTCTTCCACTGTTTCAGCTTCATTTTGGATAGATACTTGCCAAAGACAGACATACCATTCATTTTAGTGGGATCTTTAGCGAAAGCTCTATCTCTTAAAACATTCCATTCTGCAGGCACATATGGAACGTCCATTTTTTCAAGTAACCATAAATAGGTACTATCATCAAAATTATCTATGTGAAGTGTTAAGCACCTTTTACACATTTCAGTCTTAGTTCCATCTTTATAAGTATAGAACTAACCTTCTTTTAACCACTTGCCCTATTTTTGGCAATAGCATTGGCCTTTACTATTTGGCATTTGCCCCATTACTTAACCTCTCCTTTCGCAAGCATCTTCTTTTCTTTTGTTTTTTTATTTCTACAATCTTTACAGATAGAATACCACCCATCTTTGCTAGTATTATTTTTAGAGAAGAACATATTATGTGCTAATTTAATCTCTCCGCATCTGTTGCATTTTTTCCACTGGCCGCGCTCTTCATTAGTATAATGCCAGATTAACCATTCCTTCTGAGCGCGCTCAGCAATCATTTTAGGTATTTTCTTCCTCCATAAAGAAGATAAATATTCTACAGAATGCTTAACTCCATGATCTCTTGCTAAGATACTTTGAATTTCCTAATTAGTTTTTCCATCTATCTTATATATTACAAGGTCATAATAGAGAGGATAATCATCTTTCAATGTCAAATCTACTAAATTCTATAAGTCTTGAATTAAATAATAAGAATCACTTTCAAATTTACCCCAGCAATTCTCTTTTATTTTTGAGTAATTGCACAATAAAGCTTCAATATGTTCAGGAATTAAAAAAGAAAAATTACCTTCTATTTTTAAACTTCCATCTTCATTAACGCTTATCTTCTACTAAAAACTAATATTATTAAAACTTTTTATCGCATTCATAAAATATATTGGCTTGCGATAAGAGCCTTTTAAAACATATTGATCTTTACGCATCTCGATCAATTGCTTTAATAATAACGCCTTTTTCTTTCCTGTTGCCTATTCATATCTTTTTTGAGTTTCTTCAATTGAATCTACTAGCTGCCGCAACCCAGGAATTTCTTCTATGTCTTGAGGGGTGATACTATATTTAGGAGTAAAAATGATATTTTTATCATTAGTAATCATATTATAAATACCATCTTCGCCATTCTAAAACTTTTCAACTAATCCCTCGAAAGAAGTTTCCCTTTTATTAACAGTTGTCATTCTATTTTCAGTAAGTATTTTCTTCTCTTTCCGCTCTTCTTTCTCAAGAGGATAAACCAAATACTACGTTAAGACTTTCAAATATCCAGGAGTAAGCTTTTCAAAAGGTGTCTAGTCTATAATTTGTGTGACTATTTTATTTCTTTCTTGCGGATCCTGTATTGTAGGGTCCAGTCTAGGGTTTTTCTTACCTACCGCCGCGTTCTAATCCATACACAAATACTCCTTTTTCTAGTTTCTAAGTATATTATACTAAAAAAATTTTATTTTGTCCAGTCAAAATTAAACACTTTTGACAAAAATAAAAAAATATTGTATAATATTATTATCAAAAGAAAGGAATTTGATATTATGTTAAAAACTATTTATAAATATCCTGTTGAAGAAGATGTACATGGTGGGTGCGTATATCTCCCTCTTAATGCAGAAATATTGTCTGCTGAAATAGTAAGAGGAGATATATGTATTTATGCTTTTGTTGATCCAACAGAGACTTCCAAAAAGAAACATGAAGTTTGTGTTTGGGGAACTGGTGTTCTTATAAATGAAGCAGAACAAGAAAAAATTAAGAATATGACTTTTCTTAATACTTTGGTAGAGCCAGATGAATTTTTTGGAGAACTAGTTTGGCATATTTGGATTGAAGAATGAAAATAGCTATATTAGGCGGCAGCTTAAATGATTATGCTGTATTAGATCAAAAGCTAAATGAACTAATTGAAGAAAAGCAGTGTTATCTTTTTACTGTATTGTGCGGCGCCACTGATCCAACTCAGTATAAACCAGGTCTAAGTGAGGTATGGGCAAAGAAGAATGGCGCACCAATTGAATACTTGGTTGATGCAGATCAACAGCGGCTAATGACAAAACTGGCGGCTGCCGCAGATTATATTATTTTTATTTTAAGAGATGAACAATGGATTAAAAATTTTATGATGCGATATAAAATGTCAGGAAAGCATGGGACGGTAATAAAATTATGAGTAAATATTTAAATAATAATGAACCTGGCTATGAGAAGCCAGTCAAAAAAGAATTTTTAGATAGACCCGCAGTGAAGAATTTGTACTGCCCTGTGGATGGCCACTATTGCGAGCAGCCGCAGTGTGAGAATTGTAATTTTGAAAAGGTATGATAATTATGGAAAAGTTAAAAGTTTGCCCTTTTTGCGGCGGTGAACCCGCAACCGCACTTAAACAGACGTTAAATAAGGTTGAGTTTGCTATTTATTGCCAGAATTGTTATATTGAAAAAGGAATAAGTATTCAGCCAAAGAAAAATTGGATTGATTTTGATGAAGTAGAAAAGGGAATGGAAGAAGCCATTCAAAAATGGAATATTAGGTTTTAAGGGAGAGAAAATGAACGAAGAGCTTTTTTGCAAGGAAAAAGATGTTTTAAATTTAGTTAATAAAATTGATCAGTCTTATTTTATTCCAAGAGTAGCATACAATAGATTAGTAGAGGGTATTAAAGAGATTGCGGCGCCCGTCTCTACCCCAAACTCACCTAGCTCCCGCAATGATTAAAGCAGTTAATTGGGTACGTTTTACACCGAGGTAGCCGCATGTTTAAATTTGTTTTTGATAAAATTAATAAGAATAATTTATTTATATTTTTGTGGGGAATATTTGTTATTTTCTGGTGCATTATAGACCCAGCTATAAATTTTTTACTATTCCCGCTCGGGATTTATGATATTATTTCTGGAATATTTGGGGTATGGAAAGATCTAAATAATTTCTATGATAGTATTGTTGATGGAGATAATGAAATTTAATGAGAGAAGATATTTATACAGATGATATTTTACACTATGATGTTGTTATTGAAGAGTTGCATGAGAGAACTGGATTAAGTAGAGAGATTTGTGAGAATGTCTATGATGCAATCGCAGATATTATGATTGAATTGGGAATTATGGAGACCGCCGGAGGCAACAACAACTGCTCTGGGCTTGGCTATGAGGAATGTAAC
>JAEIGA010013287.1_pt1 | contig 12528 bp, 11 predicted proteins | sample 9270691 | NCBI WGS metagenome assembly JAEIGA01 (sample SAMN17057246, study PRJNA624740) | gut metagenome | biome: biome; isolation source: fecal sample | host: Bos grunniens | place: China: Xizang | collected 2019 | reverse complement strand
AGCTGAATCAAAGCATCTTCTGTTGTATCTGATTGAAGAACGACCACGTCATCTTGAATGGTTGTTGAGATAGTCACAGCCATATCTTCTTCATCCTGATTCTCAACAACATGACGAACCTTCAATTTATCAACACCATCTGTAGTTTCGACTGATAAGTAATAAGTTTTGCTTCCCATGAAATCACCTCTTTTGTCCGAGAAATCTACCTATACTATAACATGGTAAATGCAAAAATGACAGGGGCTTTCGCCCCTGCCATCGTTTATCCTGCCGCATCCAGCATATTCTCGATAAAAATTCCATATCCCCGCGTCGGATCATTCACCAGCACATGGGTCACAGCTCCCACGATTTTTCCATCCTGCAGAATTGGCGAACCCGACATCCCCTGCACAATCCCCCCTGTCTTTTCTAACAATCTTTCATCTGTAACTTTTATTTTCAATCCTTTTTTGTAGTCCCTAGAATTTAATGTAATATCCGTTATCTCAATCTCATATTCCTCAACTTGATTGCCTTCTCCACACAGAATCGATGCTTTTCCTCTTTTAATCTCTTGTTTTAGTCCCACAGGATAATATTCTTTTGCAATTCGCCCATTCACATTTCTTGTCAACTCTCCTGAAATCCCTGTTTCTTCATTGGACAGAATCTCTCCAATACGGTAATAACTTCCATAGTTAATGGTTCCCTGCAATTGGCCTGGTTCTCCTGCCACGCCCTTTTGTATCGAAACAATATCTGCCGTATATAAAATTCCACTCGATATATCCAGTGTCACGCCTGTATCCGAATCTTTGATTCCATGTCCTAATGCGCCGAAATTTCCATCCATGTCGATATAGGTCATTGTTCCGATTCCCTGTACATTATCTCGAACCCAGATGCCCAATTTATAGCTTCCATCATCTGTCAAAACGGGCGTTAGCATCAATGGAACAAGTTCTCCATCCCTTACAATCTCTAATTTCATCTCTTTTCCGCCACTTTGTTCCACCATCTGTATCAACTGTTTTTTATCTTCTAAAATTATTCCATCTACTTTGTAGATGTAGTCTCCAGGTTGGAGGATGTGTTTTGCAGGGGAAGTCGTAATTCCTTCTTTGCTGACTATTTCTGCCCGTTCAACCACATGTACCCCATTCGTTTCCAAATAAATTCCTATCGCACTACCACTCGCATACACATATTTTTGTTCCACCATCTGAACTTCTATCATTTTGAGTGGAAAAATCCCAAACAAAGAGCAGTCAATCAGATACCGCCCATTCTTCGATGCCTCCGTATAGGACTCGCATGTGACAAATGGACTTTCTAATACACGTTCCCACTCTTTCGCATCTTCTGTATAAATCTGCAGGGTGTCTGGTATCTCGTACGTTACATATCTCCAAAATAAGATACCGAATAAAATCATCGCAGATGCCAAAACTACTAACAAAAACCATCGATACCGCTTATAAGTTTTTTCCATATCTATCACATCCTTTCTGTAACGATTTCGGTTCTTTTGGGCTAGCTTGACCGAATCGCTACTTCTTTCAGAAACGAAAAACAGAGAAAATTCGTCTTTTCTTTGAATCTTCTCTGTTAGTATGTGATAAATTTGATTTTACACTCTTGTATTTTTTAGTTTTCGAGCCAAATCTTTCATCTCAGATGCATTTGCTCTTGTATGTTCAGTAATCTCAGCTCCACCAAGGATTCTTGCGATTTCCTGAATGGACTCTGTTTCATCTAACATATGGATATTTGTTTTTGTCTCGCCGTCAATTACAGATTTTGCAATTTCAAAATGCACATCTGCCATCGCAGCAATCTGTGGTAAATGTGTAATGCAAAGTACCTGATGGTTTCTTCCAATTACTGCCATCTTTTCTGAAACTTTCTGTGCGGTTCTTCCACTGATTCCAGTATCAATTTCGTCAAAAATCAACGTTTCTGTTTCATCTTTATCGGCAAGAATCGCTTTAATCGCAAGCATAATTCGAGACAGCTCACCACCAGATACCACACTTGCCAATGGTCTTACAGGTTCTCCTGGATTTGTAGAAATGCAAAATTCAATTTTGTCTTTTCCGTTGGCAGTATAATTTTTCAAAGCGGTAAATTTGATTTCAAACTCTACGTTTAAGAAGTTCAAATCTTTCAGCCCGTTGTAGATCGCATCCTCTAAATGCTTTGCATAGTGCATTCTTCGTTTGGATAATTCCAAAGAAGCCTGTTTTAATTTTTCTTCTTTGGCTTTCAATTCTCTTTCTAATTTTTCTTTGTATGCCTCGTAGTGATTGAGACGGTCTAATTCTGCCTGTTTTTTCTTCTGGTACTCTAAAACCGCTTCTACACTTTGTCCATACTTTGATTTCAAGTGGTTTAACACATTCAAACGCTGGTCCATCTCGTAAAATTCTTCATCGGAGAAGGTAAACTCATCCATGCAATTTGAAGTTTCTCTTTGAATATCAAACAGCAGATTTTCTACATCTGCAAGCATCTGAGAAAGCTGGTTTAAGCCATTCATACCATGTTCTACACGACTTAATTCTAAGATTGCTCTTCCAATGGAATCTCCCGCTCCCATATCGTTACCGACAAACTGAGAAACTCCCTCAAGTGCATCTAAAATTCGCTTACTGTTTGATGCTGCTTTGTATCGTTCTTCTAATTCTTCATCTTCCCCAGGAATCAAGGCCGCATCTTCAATCTCCTGAAGTTCAAACTCCAGAAAAGCAATCTCTCTTTTTCTGGATTCTTCATCCATCTGATAAGATTCTAATTCTTTTTTGACACTGTTCCATTCCTGAAATGCTTTTTTTACATTTTCTTTTAAGTTAAAAATCAATCCTTTTCCATATTCGTCAAGAATCTTAAGCTGATGTTCCTGATACAACAAGGATTGGTGCTCGTGCTGTCCATGAATATCCAATAACAAACTGGAAATTTCGCGAATCTGTGTGACGTTGCAAACTTCACCGTTGATTCTACTGATACTTCTCGTTCCATTCATGGTTCTGGAAATAATAATCTGACCATCTTCTACAAAGATATCTTTTTCTTTTAACAAATCCAGACAAGACTGGCTGTTCACCTGAAAAACAAGTTCTACAAAACCTGGTTTTTTTGGGTCTCGAATCATATTTCTAGACATCTTCTGTCCCAATGCCAAATTGACTGCACCCATCAAAATAGACTTACCTGCACCTGTTTCACCTGTTAATATATTTAAACCTGGACCAAACTCCACTTCTACTTCATCAATCAATGCTAAATTTTTTACATGTAAATAAGATAACATACGCTCACCTTTTTATATTTTTTCTCAAATAAACCTATCAAACAAACCAAGAAGACGAACTCCGTACATTTGTTCGTTCTTGTAATCGCAAGTATAACACATCTTTTTTTATTTTGCAAACATTTGTTCGCTTTTTCTTCTATTTTTTTATACAAAAAGAAAGAGAACAGGAAACTTCCTTCCCATTCTCTTTCTTTATGCTTTCACACCGATTAATTGCTCAACATTTTTCTTATTTTTTCCATAAGAATCAACGTATCATCCGAACTTCTTAACGCACACATAATGGTATTGTCCCCCGCAATCGTTCCTACAATTTCAGGAAACTGCATCGCATCTAATGCTGCTGCCGCTGCCATTGCCATACCAGAAGCAGTCTTTAGCACCAAAATATTCTGTGCCATATCCATAGACTGAAAAGAAGCCTTCAAAACATTGACATACTTCTGACTCATTCCCTGGTCCACATTCTCCATCACAGCGTATTTTGATTTTTTTCCCTGCTTTGTAACTTTGGTCAATTTCAGTTCTCGAATATCTCGGGAAACCGTTGCCTGCGTCACTTGAAATCCACTTTCATTTAATTTTTCTGCCAATTCTTCCTGTGTTTCAATGTCATATTGATTAATTAAACGGATAATTTGAGAATGACGCTCAAGCTTCATTTCTTTTCCCTCCTGTTTCATCTTCTCATGTTCTTTTAGTTATTGCTCATTTTTTCTCTTAGCACTTCCAAAAAGCTGATGTTATTTATCTTTATAATCTTCGTATCGCATTCGGATTTTGAAATCACAATGCGGTCCCCTGTAATCATAGAAACCTGTGCAGCTCCGTCAAACGTAGCCACACCCTGTTCGATTTTGCCGTCTCTTCCTGGTCCTAACTCTACCGCAATCACATCCTGCGCCGAAAATACAATACTTCTGGTATTTAATGTATGAGGTGCAAGTGGTGTCATCAACATCAAAGATGCAGATGGCGAAATAATTGGTCCGCCTGCGGACAAACTATATCCAGTAGAACCTGTCGGCGAAGCAATGATGATACCGTCTGCTTTGTATGTATTCAAATAGGTATCATTGACATAATTATTAAATCTTACCACTCGCAAAGGTGCTCCTGCACGACTGATGACAATGTCATTTAAGGCAATATCTTCTGCAATCACTTCGTTTTGGCGAACCACTTTCCCAGAAAGCATCATACGATTTTCAATCGTATACAAATCCATCATCAAGCGGTCCAGGGCAGGATAAATCGAATGCTGGTCGATTTCTGCTAAATATCCAAGTGTTCCCAAATTGATACCAAACAACGGAATCTGACGATTGACCACATCCCTTGCGGCACGAAGAAGCGTTCCATCTCCGCCAAGAACAATCACACACTCGGTATCTTCTGGAATCTTAGAAGCATCCGTATGATAATACGATTTTTCAGGATGTTTTTCTTCGGAACACAAAACCACACAGGATTTTTTGTGTGCTTTTAGATATTCTTCTATCTTATGCGTTACGGTCTGGTGTGGATCTTTGGCTGGATTGGTTATAATTGTAAATTTATTCATCTTAATCCCTTATTTGCTAGACAGTTCTTTGTGTGCTGCCTTTACAATTCCCTCAATATCCACAGGCATATTCTGGTTGATTTCACCTTCTGGCAATTTTCTTATATGAAGCAAATATTCGATATTTCCTTCTGGTCCCTTGATTGGTGAAAATTCCAGATGCAACACTTCAAAGGAAATGCTCTGTGCATACATAATTACGTATTCAATAACCTCCATATGCACTTTTGGTTCACGAACAACCCCTTTTTTGCCAACCTTTTCTCTTCCTGCCTCAAATTGTGGCTTAATCAGACATACAACTTCTCCGTCATCTGTCAAAAGATTACGCACTGGCATCAATACTTTGGTCAAGGAAATAAAAGAAACGTCAATCGAAGTAAATTGTGACAATTCCTGAATATCTTCTGGCACTACATAGCGGATGTTTGTTCTTTCCATGCAGACAACTCGCTCATCGTTTCTTAATTTCCAGTCTAACTGACCATGACCTACATCAATCGAGTACACCTTTGTCGCACCATTTTGCAGCATACAGTCTGTAAATCCGCCTGTCGATGCTCCAACGTCCATACAAACCTTTCCCTGCAAGGTTGCGCCAAAATGTGTCATCGCTTTTTCTAATTTTAATCCTCCTCGGCTTACATATGGCAGAGTATGACCTTTTACTGTAATCTCTACCGTATCAGGAAACATAGAACCCGCTTTATCTTCACGCTGACCGTCTACTAACACATTTCCAGCCATAATAATCGCTTTTGCTTTTTCTCTGGAAGGGGCAAAGCCACGTCCCACAACCAGGACATCTAATCTTTCCTTCATTTGAATGTTCTCCAAATCTATTTTATTTCAACTCTATTTCAATTCTATTCTAACTCTATTCTAATTCTGTTTTCCATTCCAAGACACGTTTTGTCACAGAATCCGCATCCATCTTCAACTGTTTCATCAAATCACTGATGCTTCCATGGGTAACAAATTGGTCTTCAATGGCTACGATGCGAACCTTAGGACTTACTTTTTGACTTGCATAGTATCCTAAAATCTGTTCTCCAAAGCCCCCTGATTTTACATTTTCTTCCATAGTAACTACCATCTTGTGTTCTTTGGCAATCTCATCTAAAAGATTCGTATCGAGTGGTTTTACAAAACGCATATTGACAAACGTAGCGTTAATTCCATGCGCCCTTAATTGTTCCACAACACGTTCACCAATCTTTACCATATTTCCTACTGCCAAAATGGCAATCTCTTGTCCTTTGGAAATCATCTCTGCTTTTCCAAGTTCTATCGGTGCTCGGTATTCTTCCAATCCCGTGTAAGCCTCGCCTCTTGGATAGCGAATCGCAATCGGACCGTCATGTGCAACGGCAAATTTCATCATATCCGACAGCTCCCATTTATTTTTTGGTGCCATCACGGTCATGTTTGGCATCATCGACAAATAGGTAAGGTCGTAACAGCCATGATGGGTTTCTCCATCACTTCCAACCAATCCTGCTCGGTCTACGGCAAACACTACTGGAAGTTTCTGCATGCAGACATCGTGCATCAACTGGTCCACTGCTCTTTGTAAAAAGGAGGAATAGATAGCCACTACTGGTTTTAATCCGCCCACACAAAGCCCTGCTGCAAAGGTAACGGCATGTTCTTCTGCAATTCCCACATCGAAAATACGGTCTGGGAACATATTTCCAAAGCGTTTCAGCCCCGTTCCTGGAATCATGGCAGCCGATACCGCCACAACTTTTGGATTTCTATCCCCTAATTTTCTCATTACCGTAGAGAAAATATCGGTATAGCTTGCTTCTGTATTGGATTTTGGAACGCCTGTTTCAATCTCAAATGGGCCCGCACCATGAAATCTTGCAGGATGCTTCATGGCTGGTCCATAGCCTTTTCCTTTTTGTGTCACCACATGTACAAGCACCGCACCCTGTACACGCTTTGCTTCGTTCAAAATCTTAGAAAGCTGAGCAATATTGTGTCCATCGACTGGTCCAAGATAGGTAAGACCCATATTTTCAAACCACATACCTGGAATCACAAACTGCTTAATACTACTTTTTGTCTTATGAATGGCATCTACCATACTTTCTCCCACTTTTGGGATTTTTTTCAATGCCTGTGTCACTCCCACCTTCAAATCGGTATATGCGGTGGCAGTTCGAATATTTCCAAGATAAGAAGACATCCCACCTACATTTTTGGTAATGGACATCTCATTATCATTTAATACTACAATAAAATTTTTCTTTCGTTCTGCTGCATTATTCAAAGCTTCATATGCCATTCCACCTGTCAATGCACCATCACCAATCACAGAAACAACGGTATAGTCTTCTCCCTGCAAATCTCTAGCCTGCACCATGCCAAGGCCAGCAGAAATCGAGGTAGAACTATGCCCTGTATCAAATGCATCGCAATCACTTTCGCTTCGCTTTGGAAATCCACTCAATCCGCCTGTTTTTCTCAAAGTGCCAAATTGTTCTTTTCTTCCCGTTAAAATTTTATGAGTGTATGCCTGATGCCCTACGTCCCATATCAATTTATCCTGTGGAAAATTCAACATCTGATGCAACGCAATGGTAAGTTCCACCACCCCCAAATTAGAAGCAAGGTGACCACCTGTTTCACTAAGGGAGTGAATTAAAAACTCGCGGATTTCTTCTGCTAATATCTGACTTTCTTCTAGCGACAAAGATTTCACATCGTTTGGTTCTTTGATTTTATCCAATATCATAATCGCACTTCCTTTTTTTACGAATCCACTCTTTGGTTTCATCGTTTTCTAAAATTTAATCCTGTCTGTTATTTTTTGCGATTTACCAATTCACAAATCAACTGCAATAAAAATTCATTTTGGCAGGACAGCCCCTTCAAAAGCGAAACCGCTTCGTTTGAAAGTTTTTCTACATCCGAAGATGCCCCATCAAGTCCACGCAGGGTCACATACGTAACTTTGTGATTTTTCTCATCGCTTAAAACTGGTTTTCCCAATTCTTCTGTCGTACTAATCACATCCAGAATATCATCTCGAATCTGGAATGCAATTCCTACTTTTCTTCCAATCTGTTCCATGACAGATACGGAAGTTTCATCTGCACCTGCTAAAATAGCCCCAATCATCAGTGGAGCTTCTAACAAGGCAGAAGTTTTGTTTTTATAAATAAAATCCAGCATTTCTCTGGATATTTGCTTTCCTTCATTAGTAACGTCTACACTTTGTCCTCCAAGCATTCCATACATCCCAGTTTTATTGGCAAGTACCCCAAATGCCCTTCCTACTACTTTTGCGTCTTCTCCCATCAAAAAGGCACGACAAGCAGTTTCGTATGCGTAATTGAGTAAGGCATCTCCGCTTAAAATACCAAGTGCTTCTCCAAATACCGCATGAGTCGTTTTTTTCCCTCTGCGATATTCGTCGTTATCGATTGCTGGCAAATCGTCATGAATCAAAGAGGAAGTATGAATCATCTCTATGGCAGCTGCAAATGGCCAAATCACGTCGCAAGTCCCACCAAACATACGATACGCTTCCACCATCAGCATCGGACGAAGTCTTTTTCCTCCAGCTTCCATGCTGTAATTCATTGCTTTTGCCAATTCTTTCGCAAATCCTTCTTCTTTTGGAAGATATTCTCGAATGATTCTTTCTATCTCAAGTTTTTTTGTTTCTAACTCATTCTTAAAATTCACACAAATCACCATTTTCATTCAATATTAACATCTTTTTTTCTACAGTATCAATTTTTTTACTACATTCTTTCAAAAGCTCCATCCCTTTTTGATACATCATAAATGCATCTTCCAAAGAGGAATCTCCACTTTCTAATTGTTTTACAATCTCATCAAGAGCTTCAAATGTCTCCTGCATGCTCAATTCTTGTTTTGTTCCCATATATTTCCCCTCTTCATTCCCATTCTAAGACTCGTTCTTCTAATTGTTCTGCACGTGCATAGATGTGACCGTCTTTTACCTGAATACGCAAAAGGTCACCTTCCTGTACCTGTTTTATGCTCGTAACAGCTTTGTGTTCTTCCTTTTCCAGATTTTCCACATAAGAAAAGCCCTGATTGAGCTTATTTAATGGAGACAAACCTTTCATTTTCTCTATATAAAGTCCTAGTTTGTGTCTGTTTTGAAGAAGCTGGTTCTGCATCAAATGTTGCAGTTTCTCTTCGATTTGTAACGTCTGCATACGCAATTCGCGGATTTTATTCTCTGGACTTGCATAGGACAGCTTCGTCTGATAATAAGAAAGTTGCTGGCGATACATCGCCACTTTGTTGTTCATGGCATAATTGATGCGATATTCATACGACGCCATCTGTTCTAAAAGGCTTCGAATATCATACACTGCTAATTCTGCCGCTGCAGAAGGCGTTGGCGCACGAAGGTCCGCCACATAATCGGCAATCGTCACGTCGGTTTCATGACCAACCGCAGAAATAATCGGCACAGAACAATGAAAAATTGCCCTTGCTACCATTTCTTCGTTAAATGCCCACAAATCTTCTATGGAACCGCCTCCACGTCCCACGATGATCACATCCACGCCGATACGCTCTAGCGCCCTAATCCCTCGGACAATGCTTTCTTTTGCATATTCCCCCTGCACAAGTGCTGGATACAAAATAATATCCACATAGGGATTTCTTCGGCTTGCAATGTTTCGAATATCCTGAATCGCCGCTCCTGTTGGGGCAGTGACTACCCCTAAACGGCGAATATATTTTGGAATCGGCTGTTTGTATTCCGCAGAAAACATACCCATTTCTTCTAATTCGTTTTTTAAGGCAAGAAATCTTTCATATAAAATACCAGCACCTTCTAGCTGTATCTGGCTGGCATATAACTGATATTTTCCATCTCTTTCATATACGTTGATGCTTCCTGTCACGACAACTTTATCGCCATTTTTCATGGCAAATCCCAAATTTCTTCTATGGGTTGCAAACATCACACAAGCAATCGCACCCTGTGCATCTTTTAGGGAAAAATAAATATGTCCTGAGGTATGGTACTTGCAATTACTGATTTCTCCACGCACAGAAATACGATTTAACATAAAGTCCTGAGAAAACATGTTTTTGATATACGTATTTACCTGACCAACAGAATACACATTCGCCATTTTTATCTACCTCATACTGTTCTTATTTTTTTATGCGGACAGTGTTTTGGCAACTTTTCCAAGGACACCATTGATAAACGCTGGTGAATCGTCTCCGCCATATTTTTTTGCTAATTCTACAGCTTCGTTGATGGCAACGCGAGTTGGAACATCTTCATCGTATAACACTTCAAATACAGCCAGACGAAGAATTGTCAAATCCACTTTCGCCATACGGGTTGTCTTCCAACCTTTACTGCATTCATTTAATTTTCCATCAATTTCTGCAAGTTTTTCGCAGATTTTTTCGAATTTTGTCTGGATATAGGTCTGGTCTTTTTCCTGTAAATCTTCGATATTTTCCAGATATAATTCTCTTTGTGTTGCCATTTCTTCTGTCGCATTAAATTCTGTCATAAAAAGCAACTGGAAAATGCTTTCTCTAAGTTCTCTTCTTCCCATTCTTTACTAAACCTCCAGGGTATTTTATAAGTATCTATCACTATTCAAACCTGGTAAATGGCTGAATAGTTAGCAAAAAAGGGGACCCGTATCCCAGACCCCCTCAAATTCTACAAGTTTATCTTGTCTGTTCCAGTTCAACACTGGCAATACTAATATTCACATCAGAAACCTGTAATCCTGTCATATTTTCAATCGCTGTTTTTACTCTGTCCTGAACTTTTTTGCAGGTATCTGGAATGTTATAACCGTACTGCAAAATCAAATCCATGTCAACGCTAACAACTTCATCCAATACATCAATTTTTACACCTTTGGAAAGATTCTTCATACCAAGTTTTCCAACCAGTTCGTTGGTGATGTTTCCTGCCATAGCAGCAACACCTTTCACTTCTGTTGCAGCCAGTCCCGCGATGATTGCCACTACTTCGTCTGCAATCTGTACTTTTCCAACTGACTGATTGTCACAAATTGTATATGCTTCCCTTAAATCTTTTTTGTCTGCCATAGCAAAACCTCCTACACCGATATACATCGAATTTTTTATTTTTTTATCGTCCCCTTAGCAACGACTCAATTTATAGTATTATACCAAAAAATTTTGGAAAATAAAAGGGGTTTTGCTTAGTTTTTGCTAAACTCTTCTAATTTTAATCCTGGATTTCTGTCCAAAGTCATGCCAACACTCCAAGAGTTGATAAACAGAAGCAATGGATTACCCTTCATATCTTTTACTTTCTTCATGTCGGAAGTTCCTGTCAGTTTGTTTACATCCACTTCTTCTTTGTTTGCGATCCAACGGATATGTTCGTATGGCAGGCTTTCCAGACGAATATCTACATTATATTCGTTTTCCAGTCGATATTTCAAAACGTCAAACTGCAGTACACCTACTACACCTACGATAACTTCTTCCATACCACCGATAAATTCCTGGAAAATCTGAATCGCACCTTCCTGTGCAATCTGGTTTACACCTTTTACAAACTGTTTTCTCTTCATACTGTCTAACAGACGCACACGTGCAAAATGTTCTGGCGCGAAGGTTGGAATGCCTTCATACTGGAACTTCTTGCTTGCAGTACATACTGTATCACCGATAGAGAAGATACCTGGGTCAAATACACCGATAATGTCTCCTGCGTAGGCTTCTTCTACCACGTGACGGTCCTGAGCCATCATCTGCTGTGGCTGAGACAGACGCATCTTTTTATTTCCCTGTACATGGAATACTTCTTTGCTCGCATCAAATTTACCAGAACAGATACGCATAAATGCGATACGGTCACGATGCGCTTTGTTCATGTTCGCCTGAATTTTAAATACAAATGCGGAAAATTCTTCTGTCAGTGGGTCAATCACACCACAGTCTGCGGTTCTTGCAAGTGGGGAACTTGTCATCTTTAAGAAATGCTCTAAGAATGTTTCCACACCAAAGTTTGTCAAAGCAGAACCGAAAAATACTGGTGATAAATTACCTGTACTTACCGCATCCATATCAAACTCAGCACTTGCGCCATCGAGAAGCTCGATTTCTTCGAAAAGCTGGTCTTTTTGTTCTGGATCCATGATTTCATCAATTCTATCATCTTCCAAATCGATTTCTTCGATTGTACCTTCTTTTGTTCCTTTCATTGTGTCAGAGAATGTCAGCACTTTCTGAGTTTCTCTGTCATACACACCACGAAATGTTTTTCCTGAACCGATTGGCCAGTTGATTGGGCAGGTTGGGATTCCCAATTCTGTTTCAATTTCATCTAATAATTCAAATGTGTCGTTGGCATCGCGGTCCAATTTGTTGATAAAAGTAAAAATTGGAATATGACGCATCGCACATACTTTAAACAATTTTCTAGTCTGTGCCTCAACACCTTTAGAAGCATCAATTACCATTACGGCAGAGTCTGCTGCCATCAAAGTACGATAGGTATCTTCGGAGAAGTCCTGATGTCCAGGAGTATCCAAAATATTGATGCAATATCCATCGTAATTAAACTGCAATACAGAAGAAGTAACGGAAATACCTCTTTCTTTTTCGATTTCCATCCAGTCAGAAACTGCATGACGAGCAGTTGCTTTTCCTT
>JAEIGA010013286.1_pt1 | contig 12528 bp, 24 predicted proteins | sample 9270691 | NCBI WGS metagenome assembly JAEIGA01 (sample SAMN17057246, study PRJNA624740) | gut metagenome | biome: biome; isolation source: fecal sample | host: Bos grunniens | place: China: Xizang | collected 2019 | reverse complement strand
TGCAACGAATGGAACTGAACAAGATATACAACCAAGACTGTCTGTTGGGGATGCAGGAAATCCCCGATGGGTCTGTTGACTGCATCATTGCCGACCTGCCGTACAATATCACGTCAAACAAGTGGGACGTACTCATTCCGTTTGACAAGCTGTGGGCAGCGTTTGACCGTGTGTGCAAGGACAATGCTATGGTATGTCTGTTCGCTTCACAACCGTTCACGTCCGCTGTCGTGATGAGCAATCCCGAAATGTACCGTCACGAATGGATTTGGATTAAGAACCGTGGCAGCAACTTTGCGAACACCGTCAGAGAGCCTATGAAGGAACACGAAAGCGTTCTGTGTTTCTCAAAGGGCAAATGGACTTACAACAAGCAGATGCAGCCCCGCACGGGCGGTGGTCTTGAACGTGCCAAGTACGATGTCAAGCACGACAGCAAGTCACCGAACTACCGTGAGTTTGAGGGTCGCAAGGCACATCAGATTAGCGAACTGCGAGTTCCGTCATCGTGGCAGAAATTCAACGTTGAGGTTGGTCTGCACCCGACACAGAAACCCGTCCCGTTGGTTGAATACCTCATCAAGACATACACCAACGAAGGTGAAACTGTTCTTGACCCCTGCATTGGCAGCGGAACAACCGCTGTCGCCTGCATCAACACGGGCAGGAACTACATCGGGTTTGAGACCGAGAAGAAATATTATGACATTGCCGTTGAACGCACAATCAAGGCACAGTCAGACAGAATATCAACTATTCATTTTTAACAAATCATATTTCTGATTATGGAAAAGGAAGACAGAAAGAGCAAGCTGATTGAAGGTTTGGAGCAGCATTTCGCAGGTATGACAGAGGAAGAAATCCAAAATGAGTGGGAAGAGATAACGGGCATAACCCCCGAACACGTCAAAGAGCCTTACCTGCCAATGGACTTGTGCCGCAAGTTGGTTGAACAGTGCGGTATGCAGCCCGTTGTGAACCTTTGGTACTGTGATGACGGTGGTATGGTTGACGCAACGCTGTTGGGTATGCTTCCGCAGCAGACCCCCGTTCCCGCAATCACAGTAACGCAGGCGCAGGAGTTATGCCGCAGGCACGGCTATGAGGTGTACACCGTACCGACCATCCCCAACGACAAGCGTGATAGCTTGTGCTACCTTGCGAAAATTGACTACATCGTAAGAGAACACGATTATGTAAAGCCCATTCACGTCCACGGTGAGGTCGGAGACAGCTACGTTGACGCTATGTCGGCAGCGTTTGGTTGGTTCATTGAGGAAAAACTTTACGTCAATCTTAAAGACGAACTTTTCACAAAAGGCATCATTCAAGAGCAATGAAAAAGATTTCAGTCCAAGATAAGGTTAATGTTGTCAAGGACGGAAAAGATTACGGCTTGAGAACCGTGATAGCGTTTGACAACAAAAGCAGGAGTCCCATTGTCTGCATTGACGGTAAAGACGTTGTTGTCGGTGAGGAAGAAATCACTGACGTAAAACACACGTTCTTTGCAACGAGAATGGCGACATTGATTGCATTTATGCTTGCCGTTGATTTCGTGTTGGTATGGCTGTTGGGTGACACCCCCAAGACCATACTGATGGGAATAATCCCCTTTGGGTCTGTTGTCGGCATCTCCGTAATTGCCTACGTCTGCCAAAAAATTTCGTATGCGAGGTATGAGAAAAAACAAAAAACTGCTTGAGTGGGGTACTATCATCCTGCTCCTGCTTGTTATCATTGTATCTAACTATGCGTTTTTTACGCACCACTACGATTGGTATGGATACTCTGTAATCGCTGTTGTAGCCATACTGTTTGGAGCATATAAATTGGGACTGTTCATCCCCAAACACTTTTGACACTGACACATAAAACACAATACAATATGAAAGAAAACACTCCATATCCATTTAACCTTGAATTATATGAGGCAGCACAGCGCAATGTAGAAACTGCGCTTGACGAGGCTCGGAAGAATTTTGATGATATTATCTATGAATTCAACGATATGCTCAAGGGCAGGACTGATTGGCGCAGGTTTGTCGGAGAACATTGCAGTTTCTACAACAAGACAGACTTGTTTATGTGCAACGACCCCATATTAAGACCCGAATTCTCGGATGACGGTGAACTGATGACCATTTCTTGGTACAACAACAGCGCAGACATTCTGTTGTATTCTTATGAGGGTGGATGTACAGAGGAGTTTCCGAAAAAGGAATTCTTGCAGTTCTGTAATGACCCCGAATACTATCAGAAGATTGACGCAAGGGAAAAAGAGTTGTCAAGGAAGAAATCGGAGTCTATGCGTGAATACCGTAGCAGAACAAAACAGCATAGGTATGATTTGCTGTATGAGGAGTTCAAAATCCAAAAACTGCCGTACCTCACAGAGAAGGACATACAGAATTACAGCAGCATCATTTCCGAACTCATCTTTGAGGAATGCTCCATTGCATTTACCGACAGTGACACGCATACGTTCAGACTTGCGTTGGGTCGTGAACGCACCACGGTTGGTGACCCCATTATCATTATGGACATCATTGTGTGGGGTATGCAGGACAAAACACCATACGCTGACAGACGAACAACGGTTACCGTCACAAAAGACAATATGGTTTTGTACAACAACAGCCTTTCTCTGAAATTGCTTGTTGACGACATAGAAACCATCAGTTCTGATTTCTGATTAAATTTACCGAGAGTTTAGAATATGTTTCAACGAAAAACCTTTAACGTATTACAACAATTAGACAATGCAGTAGATATAAAAAATGCGATGAGAACAAGTCATTTCGCAAATGACAGAATTGAGAGAATTATAGAGTTGCCAATTGAATTGGGCGATTCGGTATATTCATTTGTTGTTGATACGGGTCATCCGAATGGTAATGAAATACATACAATCACAACTGACGCAATAATTTTCATACAGAATGAGCGGACAGAAAAACTCATAACTTTCCTATTTGCTCGTCCGCAACAAGTACGCAGGTATTTTCAAGCATTAAATGGATATACACCAAATACAAGGGTGTTCCATCAGATAATAAACAATGCGTATGCGAATGAGCAGTTATCTAAAAACTTGATTTGATTTTCACTTAAACCACTTATAAATTATGTTTGACGAAGAAACCACCGAGCAGCCGAGAGACTGTAACGGGAAACTCCTATCTGTTGGCGACCGAGTTCACGACCGATGGGGATATGACCTAATCGTTTGTGTTGACGAGGATGGGGATTATTACGGGCAGCTTGTCTGTGACGATGACCATTCGTGCAAAAACATCCCCTACTGTCTGAACAGAGACGACATCACTAAAATTGAATAGATTATGGCTGAATTTAACATTTGGTTTGACACAAACTCACTGTTTGAAGGGAAAAGCAGGATAGAGTGTGAGGAAATTGCGGACAGCGTCATTGATAGGGCATCAGACAGCGGTGTACTTGGCGAGGTGAAAGACCGCTGTATCGCTGACGATGTTCTGCGTGACATTGCCACTGACGAGGAAATCATTGACGAACTCAACTACCGTGACCTTCTTGAAAGCGCATTTGAGAATGCTGACGAAGAAACGCAGCGCAGAATAATTGAGGGGTGCGGCTTTGAACTCAAAGATGACGATTAACCCGACACTGCGATGAAGAAATTCAGTGTTTCAAAGAACGGTAAGGGTGTGAGATTTTTCCACCTCATCCGTGACAAGGTGTACCGAGAGTTCATTCTTGACTTTCTCGGTTTCACGATGTACGTCAAGTACGGTCAGTACAAACCGAAAGACGGCAGTTTCAGCTACGTTGATTTCTGTGGAAAATTCAAATCGGAGGTTTGATATGGAACGTCTGAACAACGGTTTCTGATTTTCCGTTTTTCATTTTTCGGATTTCATTTCAGCACACGGTGACAATCTGACCCGTGGTGCTGTTTTTTTAACGTCTTTTAATACTGTCGTGTTGAACTGTTCAATTTGAAATAACTATAAATAATGTGTGAAATAAGCATTCAGACGATGAAAACATTCAAAGACTTAAAGGCGGATGACACCGTTAAACTCCACAACTTTTACAGCGATAACGAAGCTGTTGAAACCGTCACCATTTACGGGTTCTATGTGAATACCGAAGTGAGTGATGACGGCACGTTACTGTTTACGGGTAAACGATATTCAAGTATCGCAGAGGTTCTTGAAGAGAACAACAGATACGAAGCGGACAGTATCTATGTCGTGTTCGGTGATGGCAGTGATATGTCCAACCACACCTATGTTGACTACCGTGAGTTGGATGAGTCCGTCATTGAGTTCCGTGTCGGAAGGAACAAGAGCGGTGAGTTTGACGTGTTCTACTATATGCTGTGTGACGACACCGCCCTCATCAGTATGTTAGATGGTGAAATCGCTGACGCTGAATACAAAGTAGAAGTATATTCTGAAAAGGCTACTACGCTTACAGCAATTCTTGAACAAATCAAAAAAGACAACCCCGATGAAACTGTTGAGGAATAAGGAATGCCCGCAGGACTTGTGCGTTGAACTTGAACGATGCGGTATGTTTACCCGAAAGTCAATTTTTGAAACTGACGACTTTGGTGACTACCTCTTTTCGCTCGGTGATTATCAATGCACCCTAATGGACGCACGGTATTGGCTGAACAATCAGAAAGGACTTTTTGTGTCTGTGTTCCCCCTTGTTGTCGCAAACGAACTGTGCTTTCATTATGAGGTGCTGTTCAACAAGAATTTCAAGAAACACGATTTAGATGAATACAGCATAGTGGGCAACTCGTCACACTACTACAAAGACGAGGACTCGGCACTTGAGGAAGGCATACGTTGCTGTATTGACCTAATTAAGAACCACAAGCTGACGTGATTATGAGAAACTATACGACCAAAGAGCAGTCCGAGAGGTTACACGCTGCGGGATTCCCGTATTCCGAAGCGGACGTGAATGTGCAGGAGGATAGCGTGGAAAAAATTGCCCCGACCTATCCTGCGTGGACATTTACAAGGATGTGGAAGTTTCTACCCGACTCTCTCGTTGACGGCTGTTTCCTTTTTACCAAGCAGATGAGGTATGATTTGGAAACTGATGAATACCACATCGGCTACTACGACCCGCAGAACGACAACAACTACATCATCGGGTCGGTATTCAGTTCACAAGAAATTGTTGACGCTGCCGTTGACTTGATGATATGGTGGTACAAAAGATATTTTCCGCAGAGGTATTATGGAACAAACGAATAAAGACCTGCTGATTTCAGACCTTTGCGGTAGAATTCCGTATGGTGTGAAGATAGAGGTGACTTGGTGGTGTATGGGTGAGGGAGTAAGCATAGATGCAACCCTTGACCCCGACCATATTCAGCAGCTTCTTGACGATTGTTGCGGTGACATTGAGATTTTGCCGTTTCTTCGTCCAATATCGGATATGACCACGGAAGAGTGTGAAAGGCTCTTTGAGATTTTACACATAGACGAGAACAGAGGTGATTGGCTGAAAATCAACGACATCGGCATCATTAGGTTGATGACCGAAAACGGCAAGGACTTTTATGAGATTGCGCAGGCTCTATATTATCTGAACTCAATCCACGTTGACTACAACGAGTTGATTGATAAGGGGCTTGCCAAGAGAGCGTCAGAAGGAATGTATGTTTTTTCTACAACACAATAGAGATATGACTCAAGAAGAATTAGAATTGTACAGAAACCACAAAGAGTTAATCAAGAAACTTGAAAGGCAAATCCAAATTGACGGTGACCGAGTAACGGATAGGATTGCTGCAATCCAAGCCGCTGACGGAAAAGTCCATAAAGGGTGTTATGACGACATCAAAGAGGTATATATTGACGGTGAGATAGATTGGCGGCATTGTGGTGACGATGCCAACTATGCCGAGCATTACCGTGTGGAAGGCAAGTGGTGCTATTGGTGGGGAATCAGCGAGTCGTATGACGACTGCACCATCTATGAGGCAGGTAAGTTTGAAGCAAAGCGTCTGTGTATGACTGACGAGGAACTTGACGCTTGGGCAGAAGAACGCATTGCCGAAATCAAGGCAGGCATTGAGCGCACCAAAGAACTCAAACGTCAGAAGAACAGAGAGGCAAGAGAACGTGCCAAGCAGAGAAAGGAAGAAAAGGAAAGGGCAGAATACGAAAGGCTCAAGGAGAAATTTGAGGGGAAATAACCGACAAGGAATATGATTTACGGTTACGCAATAATGAAACGAAGCAGCATAAGCTGCGGCAAGCCATATTGTGCTGAATGGAGCGATTATTTTGAAATCTCAAAAGTTAGGCTATTCACCAACAAGAAAGAGAGGGATAATGCTATCGCCATAGAGAAGGAAAACCACCACTACTATGTCGGTGAGGACATCCTGCCGTTCACCACAAAGTCAAAGCAGGGCAAGCTGAATTTCAGCCCCAAGCTAATCGTACAATGTGATTTAGAGACATATTAATCAATTCACAGTTAAATAAAAATCATTATGAAGATAATCGTCATTGTTTTAGGAATTCTTTCTGTCGTGTTGCTTGCTACCTTGCGTATCTACGTCATTTGGTGGAAAAAGCAGCCGTTCAAACCGTTGAGTGAGGAAACAAAACGACACATCCGCATCCACAAGATTATCAGTGGCAGCTTTAAAACTTGTCTGACGCTGTTCTTTATTTCCCTTATCGCTTGGGGTATTATGTGGGAATGGTCAAACGCTGATTTGCGTGTGTTTGTGATGTGATACCATTAAAGCGGCAAATGAAATGAAAACCCAAGTTGTAAACAGCAGGCTGTTGTCTGTGTGCAAAAGTTACTACGTCAGTGACGACTATGACTGCCTTAACATCAGAAATAACGTGGGCAAGGATTTCAACAGAGAGATGTACCATATTGCACGAACCGTTGAGTCCCTCGTTGTGTTTGAAGATGTCAAAGGTGACGGTTATAACTATTTTTGGAGGTTTGGTCTTGGCAAGACCTACCGTGCCGATAACGATGTATGCCGCCTCACCTTTATGGTCAGAATAGACAACTATGACTATTTCATTGAGGTGTTCAGAGACAACAACAACGACTTGAGCATTGACTATAGCGTTTACTCTAACACAACGGGTCAGAAACAAAGAAGCGGTTCTTATTTCAAATACGAAACCCTGCTTGATATGATTGCAATGGTCCAAGAGAAGATGTGTTATTTCGGCACAGAGAAAGACCACTTGAAAGTTGAGGTAATGTTTTTGTGATAAACATAGTAAAACCACAATGAGATTGCAAAACGCAAATAGCAGGCTGTTAAAGGTGTGCGTGTGTAGCTTAAATTTTGAGAGCGACAGCGCACTCTGCAACATTGCACAAACCATTGAGACCCTTGTTCAGTTTGAGGATGTCATAGGTGCGGAATACGAATATTCTTGGAGATTTTGGTTCGGTGACAGCAAAGAGTTGAACATTATGGTCTGCGTAAACAGAGTGGAATACTTGATTAGGATTCACAAAAGAACCGATGACGAAATGGTCATTAACCGCATCACATTCTACAAAGATAGGGGAGAGAAAAACTTGACGGTGCAGCCGTTCAAATACGAAACCGTGTTGAGTATGATTGAATATCTTCAAAATATGATGATTTCAGAGGGCAAGAGACACGAAATTGCATATAAGAAAAAGAAAATCGGATTTAGATAATAACATTCAAAACATTTAAGTTATGGACAACACAAACGAGAGTGTAAATAACGGTGCAAGCAGCATCAGCACCAAAGAGAAATGGCAGATGTTCAAGAACTTTATGCACAACGACTTGGGTATCTCCAAAGAGGATATCCGTGAGTGGATTGACGAAGCCATCAAGGAGCAGGCTCGTCTTATCGTTGAGCAGACGTTCAAGAAGACGGACATCCAAGAGGTCATTGAGCGTGCCATTTACAACAGCAGTTGGAGTGGTCGCAGGGAGGTTTTCGTTGAGGACGTGCGCAACAGAGCCGCAAAGTTGCTTGCTGACCGTTTAACCATTTCAACCAAAGACAAATGAAAAAGAACTACAAGAAGGGCGACACCGTTTACTTTGAGGGAGCGGACGGCATTGAGAGTTCAACTGTGTTGAGCGTAAGCGTGGACGGAATGCTTCTCCTTGAGAACGGGCTTATGTATGACCCGAAATACACGCTCTCCCCAAGAAACCAATATGTCCGTGAGTACATCCGTGAGCAGAAGGAGATTGAAGCGGCACAAGCGGAGGAACTCAAATTGTACAGTAGCAGCGTTTCCGCAAAGGTCGGTGATATTGTGTACTTTGAAATGTACGGCAGTTTGGACTGTAAAGACGTGACAATCGGCAGTGACATTGTCCGTGAAATCACGGATGAGTCATTTATCGGTGATACGGGTGTCATAATCAACTACAAGCAATACGTTACGGGTGACGGAATGACAGCGATTGAGGACTACAACTGCATTCCTGCTGACGACCCAAGAGTTATTGCGTACATTGAGGAAGCCAAGCGTCTTGCCGATGACCGTGACACGGAACTGCGTAAGTTCGTGTTCGGTGACCGAACACCCACAAAAGAGGAACTTGACATTATTGAGCGTACAAAGCTGTACATCATCAACACAAAGTTCTATGAGAACGAGAACTATTGAAACATAAATAAACAACGATATAATAATGGATGAACTGTTAAATCTTGTCTTTATTGACACAGAAACATCTTCGCTGTATTCCAAGTACGGTGAAATCCTGCAACTGTCCGCACTGAAAGTCGTGGGTATCAAAGACGGTAAAATGGAAGTCGCCAAGTTCAATGAGTTTATCGCCCCGTCAGAGAACATCAGAATTGACGAGGAGGCTATGCGTATCAACCAAATCCCGTTGGAGAAATGCACCGCTGACAAGACTGACGTGTTCACACGGTTTATGGAATTCTGTGAGGGTCGCAAGGTCGTTGGCTACAATGTCGGCTATGACATCCGTTACATTATGGACGATATGGAGAAGATTGGACTTGACTGCGGAAGGATGTTCTACAACTCCATTGACGTTTACAAGGAGGTTCAGTACAGACGTTTGCCGACAATCAACAACAAGCTGACGACAATTGCCGAGCATTTCGGTGCAGACGTTTCAAATGCGCACGACTCTGCCGCAGACTGTATGCTTACGATGTTCGTGTATATGCAACTGCGTGGATACAACCTCCACGTCAACAAAAGAAAGGGGTAGCATATGTATTTTATTGCAAGAAACGATGACGGTAGCGTATTTTTGTTGAACGATAAACCGAAGAAGAAAAAGGACGGTTTTTGGGTGAACAAGACAGCCATCAATTTACCGTCAACCGATAATATGTTCTTTCGTTGGTGGGACGGCAACCCCATAGAGGTGGAACTGTCAGAAAAAAATCCCGACATTATAGTTCCAATATATGTCACCAAAGACAGAGATGAAAGCTACGATTTATCTAAAATCGGCATTTTTTCAGAGAAGCCGCAACGTTACAAAGGACGGTGGTGTTGTGACAGTTGTTGTAGCTATATTGATGGTGACGAGAGTGAATTTCCCGACCTTACTTGGTACAGCAAGCCACTTTTGTTTGAAGGTCTTACTGTCCCCGTATGGAGAAACAAGAAAATAGAGCGACAGTTTTTATACAATATACAAAATTCTTTTTACGGGGATTTCGGGCTTGACAGCTACGACCAACTCGTTGCGGAAATCAAGAAAATGCAGGAAGAACGCACGGGAGAAGTAATCAACCAAAACATCAAGTCACCGTTTGACCGTCAGCCGCTGTCGGCAGAGATTGTTGAACTCCTTCAGCAGACGTATTACGGGTTGCTGTGGATGGAGAAATTCTGCAACCCCCCGATGGGAACTACCCTTGAGCGTGCGGTAGGCTGCATTCCTGCCCTGCGTGAAGAAATCAACACACTCATTTCAAAAAACAAACAGCAGGACAAAGACGAAACGCAGGAACAGTAATTTCATTTTTCGTTTTCCGTTTTGTCCGACAACCCCCATTATTATATATGAGGACGATAAAGGCTTACATTTTCTGTGCATACCTAATCCTATGCCTCTTGGGTATGGAACTGATAGATATAGCAGTTACGCTGTTGGTGTGTTTGGTTAGTGTTATTGAGATGATACTGTACTACCCGTTTCGGTGGTTTCTTGGAATAGACCTTCGGGAAAACTCTTTCGCTGCGCATCTGCACGACAAGTTTGACGGTATGTTTATATGAAAACAAGAAACAAGAAAAGAACGGCTACCGATAGGAAAGTAAACAAAAAACTTTCACGGTTCGGCAACAAATGCGAATGGTGGGATGACGGATATCCCGAATGTTCGCTACCGTGGACGCATAGGTGTAACGAAAACATATTTCAGTGTAAGAAACTTTATTACGCATATCTCGCTTCTGTTAACAAGCCGTCTGCGCTTGTTCTTGACGAGTTCAATAGGAGACAACACAACCAATAAAGACTATGGCTACAAGAGAGAAAATCGTAAATATGCTTATCGGTGCGTTCAACCGCATTGCTGAACGCAACGAACCGCACGGGCTTGAATCGTATTTCGTTGTGGGCAAAAACGGCATTTATGTCGGTCTGTTTAACGGGATGGAAAATTCCCCGTCAATCACCGACAACCCGCACGGTGGCGGTATCAAGTCACCGAAACTTGTTCGCCCCGAAGAACTGAAAGCGGCTGTTGAACAGTCGGGTCTGTATTTCTACCACAAAACGCATAACGTGACGGGCAAAGATATGTTCTTTCCCCACAAGCACAGAATTGAAGGAAAGGACGAAAACATACAACGATGCAGGGAAATCCTGCTCGGATGAAAGACATACATACGCAGTCAAACGTTTTAACCCGACTGACCTTGCCCGATGTGGCGGGTCAGTTTTTTTTTGAAAAAAAGTTGCGGATTTATTGAACTTATTGGTTTAAGGTTACTACATATAGGTTGGTAATCACACTACAAACACCAAATCCAAAGTCCCGATAGGCGCAGGGTTTTTGATATTATTTTACCTGCGATGGGCAGCGAAAACGTGGCAGAATTCAAAAAGCCGCAAGTTGTCAAAATGTAGGGAAATGAGGATTTAATATCCGACCGTTCTTTTCCTCGGAAATCTTCGGTCGGATTTTTTTTGTTGTTTTCATTGAACTGTGTACTGCAATGTTACTACAGTCATAATAGAGATTGTAACGTTTCTTCATTTTATTATTTCAACTATATCTTTCTAAACAATCCCCACCGCATTAGGTTTTTAATAATTTTCCCTATTGCGGAAAAAGGAGCAAAGAGACGATTTTGAGATTTTGAGGGATTGAATGTGGGTGATTCTCCTTGTGAAAGGAGGTCACTCACTTATTTTTATGTATATAAGGCAAAAACGAAAAACGAAAAACGAAAATGCGGTCATTTCCAAATGCTACAAATAGAGCGGGTGAAAATCAGCCGAACATCAACAACGCTGTTCAGCAAGCGAACATTGAGGGCTTTGACACCGAAAGGATAAAGGCTTTCAATTTCGGTCTTACCGTACCCGTCAAAAACGAATTTATCAATCCGCAGAGTATGAACATATCAAACTTTGCGAGATATACAAGTCTGCTGTCGTTTGACAACATCTCCGACCCGTCAGCGTGGAGCAATCCCGACAACCGCACGGAACAGATAGAGAACGAGCGCAATGCTGCACTTCATCAGTATGAGAACCCGTTCAAGCTGCCAATCGGCATCATTAGGTCAGCGGACAGATACAATAAGGTTTTCAAAGCACCGTTGTACAGCGTGCAGGACTATTATGCGGAGAATGCGGAGACGCTCCGTCAGTCAAGGCTGTCAAGCCGTCAGTCACAGTCAAGCAGCAATCAGAGCAACGGTGACGGAACTAACGGGTCTGCCGCACAGTCGTCAACGACACCCGTTTCAAAGCCCGCAAAGGAAGATGCGAAGCTGCAAATGCTCGGTGCTGAAACCGTTGTCGTATCTTCTATGTTCAATCCTACATTTATGATACAAGTAGGCGGTATCACAGACAACATACCGCTGCGCAACTACATACCCGAAGGTGTGACAAGTCCTATGGCTCTGACGCAGGAAGAGGCACGGGCATTGGCAGAGCAGGAATACAATTTCAACGAAACCGCTTCACAATATAGGGCAAACAGCAACACTGCCGCAAGTGCAGTTCCTGCAAAGCCCCTCCCCACCCGTGATGAGGTGTTCGCAAAGTGGGACAGCATTTACCGTGATTCACAGACACAGTTACAGAGTATGGTTATGGCGACAAGTCACGCTAACGTGACGAACTGTACCATCCGTGAACTTGTCCGTCTTTCCCACAACGATAACACAATTCTCGGTCAAGCGAGATACAAGTATGCTGACTTTATGTATTGCCGTGACCTCGGCAAGGTGTCAAACAACCATATGATAACCCTGCGAAAGTTCGCTCACCCCATCGGTGACAACATTTTCAGATTCTCGTCA